>Ga0172381_10000090_pt1 | contig 98836 bp, 109 predicted proteins | sample Leawel6488metaG_FD_119754 | JGI IMG/M metagenome (GOLD analysis project Ga0172381, IMG submission 119754) | Leachate microbial communities from a municipal landfill in Southern Ontario, Canada - Leachate well 64-88 metaG | ecosystem: Engineered > Solid waste > Landfill > Unclassified | place...
CCACCTCCAATACATTCAACGCTAACCTCAGTCACCCACATTGGACAGACCCATGTATTGCTTCCAGGAGTTGTAAATATTTCGTATGCCATATTAATTCGTTCCCTTGTACTTAATCCTGAATCCTGTAGCCAATTTCTTCATTTTAATTGTACTGATGGCTTGAATTGGAAATGATGGTGAAGGAGATGATGAAGAAGAAGATGATGGTGAGTATGAAGGTGAATTAGATGATGAAGGTGATTGTGATGGAGAATTTGACGAAGATGGTGATAGTGATGAGCTTGGAGAAAGAGATGGACTGTTTGAAGAAGATGGAGATAGAGACGGCGAGTTCGATGAGCTTACTGATGAACTGTTCGAAGATGAGTTGGACGGCGAGTTACTAGAGCTTGGAGATAAGGAAGGACTGTTGGAAGGACTGTTTGATGGTGAGTTACTAGAACTTGGAGAAAGAGATGATGAATTCGAAGACGAGGTACTAGATGACTGGCTAGAACTTGGAGAAATGGATGGGGAATTAGATGAAGATGGCGATTGGCTAGAGCTTTCCGAACTTGATCTACTTGGCGATTCACTTGAACTTGGTGACTGTGATGGTGATTCTGAAGGAGATACGCTTGGTGATTGGCTAGAGCTTGGTGATAAAGAAGGACTGTTTGAAGGGCTATTTGAAGGGCTATTTGATGGAGATACGGAAGACGATGGAGACTGAGATGGTGAGTTCGACGGGCTATTCGATGGACTATTAGAAGAAGATGGAGATAGAGACGGACTGTTTGATGATGATATTGATGACGATTCACTAGAGCTTGGTGATAGTGATGACGATGCAGAAGATGATGTTGATGACGATTCACTAGAGCTTGGTGAATAGGAAGGACTATTGGAAGGACTATTTGAAGGTGAATTTGAAGACGATGGAGACTGAGAAGGTGAATTAGAAGATGAGTTGGAAGGGCTATTCGAACTTGATGGACTTACAGACGGTGAATTCGAAGACGAAGCACTAGGAGAATTGCTAGAACTTGGAGATAAAGATGGAGAATTTGAAGATGAGTTACTTGACGATTGACTCGAACTTGGAGAATAGGAAGGTGAATTTGAAGAAGAAGCGCTCGGAGAATTGCTAGAACTTGGAGATAAGGAAGGACTATTCGACGGGCTGTTTGAAGGTGAATTTGAAGATGATGGAGATAACGAAGGGCTATTTGAACTTGAAGGTGAAAGTGAAGGACTTTCTGAGTTTGATGGCTGGACGTTATAAAAGGTTGATGGAGAAGATTGGTTATTATATTCCGTCGTTATCCAAGCCTGACTGAACTGAGAAGGAACTTTATGAATACGTACCTCATCCATTTCTCCCCAGAAGTTCGCTCCCGTTGGTGCCGTTGCACCTATTACAACGTCTGCTCCGAGAAGAACTGGATTTGCATTTGAAGCTGGTGTCGCGGTATTTGCTGTTGTTGCTCTTAAGACACCATTCACATACATCCGTGAATCTGTTTTATTGTATACCCAATCAATTTTATAGAACGTTGTAGGGCTTCCTGGAGCATAGGTACCTCCAGCTCCACCATTTAAATATGATCTATATCCACCGTTCTGGTTCAAAGCGAATGTACTTGCCTTACCAATAAAAGCATCATATCCAGATCTTCCATGGACGATATAATCAATATATAAATTCGTTGTGTCTGAGAAATAAACATACACATGAATATCATGACCATTTGGTTCCAAGACATACGGTGAATTCATTCTCTTATCAGCGGCTCCACTTGCAATCTTACTTAAGTTTCCAGATGACAAAGTTACTCCAGTCGTTTCATCCTTAATTAAGAATGTTCCTGCAACAACAGATGTATTGTCTTGGTAGCCATAAATCGTACAGAATACACTTCCATAGTTCGTATTTGTTAAAACGTAATCAACGAGCGTGCCACCCGGTGTATCAATTCCCATTTGCCCTCTTCTATATGTCGTCCAATTGTCTCCAGTTGATGCACCAGCGATGCTTTCTGCCTGATAGTTCGTCGTTGTCCAGTTTGTTTTATAACTCTTAATCCATAATGAATACGCCAAGCCATTAGCAAAATCATTGATGTTTCCTAGACTGATCTGATCGTCTACTCCATCAAATGCATATCCTTTTCCGAGAACAGCATCAACCAATGAAGCACCTGTAACCGTTCCATTGAAAAGATTCGGAGAACTGTCATTGGCATTTGTTTGAAAGTGACCGACGTATTTATAATCTGACCCCCAGACATTTCTTGATCCATAGGTATCCGCTGCTGCATAGTCGTTTGCATCAGGATCTCCAAAATAGACATAAACAACCGTATCAGTTGATGATGAAACGGATGGAAGAAGCGTGTAAACTTCACCTGTCTTAGTTGTGGTATTGCAAGAGACGACCTCACGAGCGCATTCTGTAGAGCCATCAGAAGTCGTTATTCTTATATCTCCTCCACCATTTTTAACATGATCCCAGAATTCATTTCCGAGTAATGATAGATCTATGTAGAGAGGATAGTTCGTGAGATTTCCTGCAACCTTTGTATGATCAATTGTAAGAGTTACAAAGTTAGGAAACGGAATCATCGGACTCGTAGAAGGCGAGTTTGATGGAGAGTTTGATGGACTGTTACTAGGTGAATTTGATGAGGACGGCGATCGTGATGGTGAATTTGAAGATGAAGGTGATCTACTAGGACTACTCGAAGGTGAGGAAGACGCAGATGAGGATGGTGATAATGATGATGAAGGAGACCCTGCCGTTCCATATACATAAAAACAAACATCATACGGTTGCGCGACAAAGGAAGGTGTTGTCTCAGCACTGGCTACACACATGTTTCCAGCGTGAAGTCCTGTTCCGCTATTTGATCCAACATAAATACAGTTGCTTGCATCTCCTCCATTATATACAAGAACTATCGCATATGCCGTTCCTGATGACATCGCATATTGCTGACTACCTGAAAATGAAAACTCTACTAACGATAGTGATGTACCGATTGTAGATGCATCAATTGCATCAGATATGGCTAATGCTGGAACTGTAGCAGCAGCAGTAGAACCTAATGTTCCATCAGTAGCGTATAATTTTACATATACATTACCTGTTGGAGATCCATTTCTTCTTATATAAAATTTTGCACTTGTAAGAAATGCATTTATAGATGCACTAAAACACTGTCCAATGAATAATCTGGTTGAACCAGCATTAGAATTCCAATAGTATCCTGATGTATAATTACTTTCTGAAAATGAATCTATAACAGCCATAGTATTATTCGCAACGATACCTTTTAATTCTCATCTTGCTCGCCGTTCGTTTCATGAGAAGATGGAAGATTGCTGGTTGTTGTGGAGATGGAGATGGAGAAGATGAAGTCGAACTTGATTGACTTTGTGAATTACTAGAACTTGGTGAAAGAGATGGTGAATTCGACGAAGAATTGGAAGAAGAAGAGCTTGGAGATTCACTAGAAGATGGTGATAATGAAGATGATGCACTAGGTGAATTACTTGAACTCGGACTGATCGAAGAAGATGCACTAGTAGATTGGCTGGAGCTTGGTGAGAGTGAAGAAGAAGGTGATGATGATGTAGACGAAGATGCTGATGGCGACCGCGAAGAAGACGGTGATAATGAAGGAGAATTTGACGGACTATTCGAAGGTGAATTACTGGAACTTGGAGAAAGAGATGATGAATTCGAAGACGAAGCACTAGGAGAATTACTAGAGCTTGGAGATAAGGAAGGACTATTTGAAGGACTGTTTGAACTTGAAGGTGAGAGAGAAGGTGATTCTGAAGCAGACCCAATATTATAACTAATGATGACACGACCTCTTAATCCAGATCCTCCACCTGTAGCGTCACATGTTGTTCCTCCTCCACCTCCAATAAGTGATCCGTTTGAACCAAAACCACTTACAGCACCATCTCCTCCATTTCCTCCTGATAGGCTTCCACCTGTTCCGCCTGTTGCTCCACTGGCATTTCCTCCATTTGCAGTAGTTCCAGCACCTCCACCACCTCCACCTGGTGCAGAAGCAGAAGTCATTTTTGCTCCATTTCCTCCAGAGTATTTTACATCACCAACACCAGCGGAAGCTTGTCCACCTGTCCCACTATTATTTCCAGCGTTACCTCCTTTTGCTAGTACGGTTGAAGTATTTATAAAATATGAATCGCCTCCAGCAAGAGGACCACCAGATCTTGAATAATCTCCTACTCCACCGACACCAACAACAACCGTATAGCCCGTTGAAGGAGTTACGGGAACATTATTTTTCTTTGAATAGGCTCCTCCACCTCCGCCATATTCGTTTTCTCCAGCATCATATCCTCTTGGTGCTCCTCCTCCACCTCCCCAACACTCAACATCAACGCTTGTTACTCCTGCCGGGCAAGTCCATGTAAAAGATCCTGAGCTTGTATAAGAATCATGAATCGTTGGAGCTTCTGATGGAGAAACTGACGCACTTGTAGATGGTGAACTAGATGACGATGGCGATATAGACGGACTGTTTGAAGGACTATTGCTAGGTGAATTACTAGAGCTTGGAGATAAGGAAGGAGAGTTTGAAGGGCTATTTGAAGGGCTATTTGATGGAGAGCTTGAACTACTTGGAGATAACGATGGACTGCTTGAAGGAGAATTTGACGGTGAGTTTGATGAAGACCCAACGATACCCAAAGTAAGAGAAACGGCTATATATGCAGAGTTATCTACAGCATTATCAAGAACAACATTAATCGTCGCTGCTCCAGCCGATGCTTGTACAGCATGATTAGATAGAAATGCTATTTCCGCAGCACCATCCGTTTCACTATTATCAAGTAGCCCATCAAGAAATGCACTCGTCCCTGCGGATATATCTACCGTAGATGAAAGAGTAAAAAGGCTAACAACAGGATATGCGTTAGCTGTTGTCGTCGTAACTGTTGTCGCTTTTGGCGAACTGAATGAACCACCTTCACTATTATACGCATCAATTGGAGTTGTCTGATCTACATTTTCGTACTGTGCTGCTATTAAATAGATCTTTGTTTGAGATGCTCCATATGTTGCAACGATATCATATGCAGATCCTTGTGATGGATTTACAAGACGATAGCAACACATTCGCATGTTCGCCTGTACGAGAACACTTGTAACAAGCGTCATTCCAACACTATTATATGTAACACTTGAAGGCGTATCAGGACCACCACCACTCCTATACTGAGCAACCCAAACAAGCAAAGCAGCATTTGTTACGGAATCACAGTTTAAAGAAACTGTAGCCGTTGCGCTTGATGCTTGGTACTTCTTAACTTGCTTAACAAGAGCTGGATATGCTGATGTTCCTGATAAGGCTGGTTTGATTGTAACGGCAATAGCTCCTAAATTTGCATTGCTTCCAGTAGCCGAACAGGTCATCGTATTAGCTCCAGCTGGTGAAATAACCGCACCAGTATCAACGATGGAATGTCCACCAGCATCTGTTGTATATCGAACCGTATCTCCAGTCGATGATGTGTACGTTCTTGATCCTTGGTCGTCCTTTAGGAATGTAACCATCCAACAGTTATCTACACTTGATGTAATATCAGTAGAGATACCCGTACCGGCTGAAACCGTTGACGTATCACTTCCATCAAACTGACTATTTTGTAATGCTCCAGTATAATAAAATCCACTTGCACGAATGTTTGTGCTACCAGATGTCGTAACAACAACATTGTTTGCCCCTGTAGACGGTGCAAGCAGATACCAAAGTGTTAATGCTCTATCGCTAGGTACCTGAACACCAGTAACTTTCGTCATTGGAGTCCCAGCGTATGTCACTCCAGTAATGAGAGATGTCGCACCAGCTTGATCATGACAAGCGACGAGCAAAAGACGTTCTGATCCTGCCGTTGTAACTGAAAAAGTCAACGATGTGCCAGTCGCTGATTGTCCGTATGTCCCTCCACCATATGCAAGTGCCATATTAGATTCGGACAACAAAAGAAACACTAATAAGTAAAAATACTAGTGTTCTTATGATCTTTTGTTTTATGTTAAGTAATAGGCACATTTTTACGTTTGTTTTTGTTTTTTTTCTACCTTCCTACCTATCTATTATACCATTTTTATTTGATCTTTTCTTCTAGGTTTGTCCATCCAGGTATTTGATTATTTAATAATTTCTCCTAAGAATTCTCCAAATAATTCTCTAGCAACCGCTATGTATACTGAAGAAGCTTCTTCAGGTGTATCGTATAGACCTAAGTGCATTTCCTTATCATGATAGTGAATCCTGGCTCTCCATTTATTCCTAAGTGAATGCCAAGATACGCCTCTAAATCCACTTTTATTATCATGTTCCATTGATTTATTCCATTGATTTTGAGACGGTGTCACATATCTAAGATTACAACGTCTATTATCAAACCTATTTCTATTGATATGATCTATCTCAAAACCTTCTTTTTTTGGTAGAATAAAATGATGGAGTTTCTTTGAATGATTCTTTCCATTTATTCTTTCAGTATGCGTCCTTGGATATTCATTTCCTTTTTGACCAGAAGTGCTCCATGTATATTCATCTAATAAATCCATGTATTCTGGATCTAAGATTATTTTTTCATGTACACTTTTCATAGATTTATTTTATTTTTTCACGCAAATCAGTCCAACCTTCTATTTTGTCTACTGTCGTTTCTTTCCAATTTCTACAACTTCTTAGGCTTTTGAATTCTTCAGGTTTCCACTTTGAACGTGATAAGTTAGAAGAATGCCGTACATCTATATTTGGAATCTTAGCTTCCCATGTTGAAGATTTATCATCACTGAATCCTCCAAGCCTTAGGCTCCTCGTGCCACATTCGTAGCCACGGGTGAAATGCCTTCCATCATCTTCTTCTTCCATTATGTTTACTCTATTTTCATATTCTGGAAGGAGCTTTGATAGATAGGCACACATCTGAGAAAGGCTCTTATGATCATATTTCACACTGAATCCATCTTCTTGTCTTACTCTCCATAGATTCGAGTTGTAATAGAAGGCATTCGGATCAGGAGGTAAGAAGTCTGTGTAACCTTCTCCGTAAAGCACATCATGTTCTAAGAAATAGACGATCTCAACACCCATCTTTTCTAACTCTTGAAGCCCTCGAAGGATCTGTCTATGCATCGTGAGTTTACCTCTTTCCAACGACATGACGATATTTGTACCAAAACCTTCTAATGGCTTGAGTGATACAGATACGAGTGGTCTATCTCCAATGACTTTTAGGATCTGATTTCGTACCGTAGTGGCAAGCGGGTCTGGAAGTTCGTTGTCTGTGTAGTAGAGACAGCCGATGAGATGGCTTGATTCAGAATAAGAGAAGCTATTCTTGTCCGTAGAGACCTCACCAGAGGCAACAGGAGCCTCTAGGAGAGGTTTTTCTGGCGAAGTGGTATCTTTAGACCTTTGATAGAATTCTTCACCTTTTTGATGCGCCTCATTCATATCTTCTTCACTCCAACCTCTTACAGGCGCGAACTTCTCTACAAGCCAAGAAAGTGGACGTATCTGCTTGTTCCATTTGTTATTGAAGAAGAAATCCTTTGCCATCTTCTTTGCATTCTCTACTTTTTGGAAGTCCTGCTGATAAGGGAACCCGAAATCTTGGCCTTGGGTTCTAAAGCAATGTCCATACCACGTCTTCTTGTTTATGATTACTCTTCCTCCTGATAACCACGCTTTACACGCTACTTCGATGCCTTGTGACCCCCATGATCCGAATGCTTCATCACAAATCTTATACTCCCAATACTTATCTCTTGTAATCATGAATGCAGAACCCTGAAGGCTCATTGATTCTACGTAGTCACCTATCTGTTTTTTCTTGTAATCATTGAAATATTGGAAGTGTGGAGTTGAATCGAAGCAATATGAGGTAGATGTTGGATTTGTCTTTGGAATCCATACAACCTCTTTATCTGTTTTTTCTCCACACTGTGTACATGAACCACTTGGACCCTGGTACCTTCTATGTCCATTCTTACAAATCCAGTTGAAGACATGAAGATTACGCATTGCTGGAGCCATCACAACATCATCTCCAAGCTCTTTAAATGCTTCAAGCATCTTAATGTCAAAACCATCATCAAAGGCACAATGGGCATCAACTTTCATGAGGTACTTAGCACGAGAGAGGGCAGCCGCTTGATTCGTTGCAGCTCTTTGTCCTCTCGACTCCATGTTTGTAATGATAGTGATGCTTGGATCTGTTGGTATTTCAGGTATATCCGTTTCAAAGCCATCAAGTACGATGATGATTTCTGTGTTCCCTTGAATATGGCAAAGAAGATCCTCTACAGTTTTTCCAAGCCATTCTTCATTCTTCGCTGGAATAAGTATTGATAGGTCGTAATTCATATATTATTTTTATTGCTTGATATAAAACCATGTAGGGCATTTATCTTTCTTCCATACGAACCATGGATAGATATCATATGCCTCACAATATGCTGGTATCAATTCACGAACGCCATATCCAACGTGTCTCCTATCGAATAGATCGTGGCCTGAAACGATTCCGCCTTTCTTCACTTTAGGAACCCATGCTCTTAGATCATCGGCCAAAAATAGTAGATCATGATTCCCGTCGATAAAGATAGCATCAAGACTCTCATCTTCGAACTGTTTTGCAGCATCTACACTCCATTCATTGATAATACTGAATCCATACTTCTCAGCACGATCATAGGCTTCTTTACGTGCGTCAATTTCCAAATCTGTCTTATGGAAGTCTTTGTAACCTCCATATGTAAGGAATTTATCAACGGCTGTTAGATCAAGAAATGGAATCAACTTCATCAATGTAGAAGCATACTGTCCTCTATACGTTCCGATCTCCACCATCGTCGTCACACCAATATCTTTAAGAAACTCTGGAAATGCATCATGACGAGAAGCTGGTATATTGATGCGTTCTCTCTTTGTGACATCGAGGCTGTACTTATCTCGTAGGTATTCAATTGGGTTTATGCCGTTCATATATTTCGACCTAGAAACTCTTCTAGCTGTTGAAGCGAATTATTTTTACTTCCATAAATTCTATGGAATTCTTCATGGGATTCTTTTGACAATGTAATCCCATTATCTATAGCGAAACGAAGTTCTATATGAGATGAGAAATTTTTGATATGATGAGGATGAAGCTTCCCTCCCTTCACTCCTGTTTTCTGACATATCCAATTATCTCTAGCGAATACAGCTTCGCGCCATAAGCGATATTGGACTGAATCTCTTGCTTTTTCATTTTCAGTACATCTTCCACCCTTCCACTGGAGATTTTTAGATCCCTTATGAATATCACTTAGAATCTTTTTCACGTGTTCTGGGCACTTATGACCTTTTAAAGCCTTACTTAACTTCTTTTTAGTATCTTCTTTCACTTTATAACCTAGATGAGCACGTCGAATATTTTCTCTACCTTCTAAAGACATTGGCTTATGCTTTTTCCCTTTCATTTTTATACTCATCATCCTCTTCCATTCTTCAGAATGTTTTCTACCTTTCTTCATATTTATGTTTTCAGTCTACTAATAAGTTGATTTTTCCAGTCTACTGGATAATTAGGGAATGGGGCAAATCGTTCGAGTTGCGAAATGAAGAAGTCTTGACGTTCGACTGCCCAGTTGTTCCAGGAATACCTATAACTTCTGCGTATCTCATCCTTTGATAGATGGTACATTCGTCCATATTTAGATCCCTTGTGTAGATGTGCGTACCACGTCTTCTTATTAACAACGACTTCTCCACCCATAAAATACGTTTGGAAGCATACTTCTTCAGCCTCAGAACCCCATCCCTGATAAGCAATATCCATGAAACTACATTTCTTGAACCAATCGCGGCCCATGAAAAAAAAACTTCCTTGACATGTAAGAATTTTATCAACCTCTATTTCCATTCGCTCCAAAGTACGTCTATCATTTCGAAAGCCATGCATCTCCTTACTTTCGATTAAACCCTTCCATAAGAAGTGTTCATAATCAATAGGTGGACGAGCATCCGATTGTTGCTGAAGGCACCAATTCTCAGCATCTAGACGATTGCGCCTAGGAACCTGAACTCGATTTTCGATATGATCACGAACAAGTACCTCATCGAAGCCTGGCGCGACCATAACGTGACCATCCATCCAACAAACATATTTCCCAGTAGCGTGTTCATTCACGACCTTATTAATTCCATGGCGTTTCTTCGAATAGTCTGTTTTTTCAAGTCTTACATAATGAACCCGTGGATCGTCCACGAGTTCACTTTCTAATGGTTCATACCCATCAAGTATCGGAAAAACCTCTATTTCTCCTTTTGCTTTTTCAAGAACATCCAGTATTGTTTTCTGTAAGAAGATCTCATTCTTGCTTGGTATTGCGATGGAGACCATATATTTTCATAATATGATTTATCATTTATATCTTTTGTACTTTTTGATTTTTCTTCACAAATCTAGGAATGAGCTGCTGAAGAAATGCACGTTTTTCTTCTGATGGATCTTCTTCTGCCTTTTTCTCTCGAATCTTGGCTAAAATATCCTTCCTAGATTCTGTTTTATATCGTTTCTGAGCTTCTTTCTTTGATAAACTCATCTTACGAACAGCATCTAATCCGCCAGTAGCTTCTTCAGAACCGTCTTTAGCATATTTACCGAACAGAACAGTACCTCTAGTCTTCTTTTGAATAGGATTGTTCGTGGTCTCAAACCATGTGACTTCATCAGATTGCTGTTTCATAGAAATATCTTAATACTTCTTCGAAGAAGTAGATTCCTTCATTCGTTTAAAAGCGTCCATAAGATAAGCACGCTTAGCTTTTAAACCCTTTGTCGTTGCTGCCATGTCTCCCTTTGTCTTTGGAAGAGTCGCTGAAGCAAGATTCTGTAATTTCTTAGGTTCAAACATATTATTAGAGTTTTTCTCCTTTTAAGTTGAATAGATCTACTCCTTCTAGATCCTTGGAGGAAATCGTCCCAGTCTTTGCGATCAAATAACCTTCAGGAGATTTTTTAGATCGCACCATAAATGTACTATTGATAAGACTCGGATCATCTCTTCGCATCTTCCCAGCGGCGAAAAGGAGGAATTCACCAGCATGATCACCATCTATCCTTTGATAGAGCATCCCTTCTTCGAATTTCATAGTATTTATTGGTTCTTCAATTAACTCTTCTACTGTCCATATGTAACAAGTAGAAAAGATGTAATCTTTAGCAAGTCTCTTTGTCCCTGGTTCATTATAATGGTCGAAGATGCCGAATGTTCCATCGTCATACTTCTTATAGATCATGAATGCGTGATTTGGATTTGATTCAGATCTTGGATAGATGCCATTCACAGGTTGAGGCCAAGCAAATCCACATGTCCAAATAGGAGAATACTTTAGATGTTCACGTATCTTTTCTGCCGTAGGTTCAAAATATTCACGACGAAAAATGAACTTCTTGTATATTTCTTTCCCTTTCTCGATGAGCGTAACTGGAATTTCTATGTAGAAGTCATCCCAGGATGAAGCCTCATTTGGATAAACGCTTTGTTCAAGAAGCCCAAAATACTTACGTACAGCTTCAGCGACAGCGAAGAATGTATTACCATCTTTCGATGTTTGGCTCATCTTTGCTGTGTAGCGATCAGAGAAATTCACCCTATAACCATACTTACAGAAAATAATAGTCTCCAATACATTCAAAAGCGAGAAACTTACACAGGCCATCGAATCAAAATTCTTTCCATACTGTCTTTCAAAGATAGGAAGGTGATCAGAATAGTCACCATCTTCATTGATAACGATTTTCTCTAAGCCAGAAATACCTCCAGCTCTCCATTCGAGAGGCGGAGGATTCTCAATAAGAAGACCAAAGTTCTTATTTTCAGTAAAGCTCGTATCCATATCTCTATCTACAAAGAATAGATAGAGGATAGACGCGAATACTACTTCTTCGGTGGCTTCGATTTACACTTTGAAATGATATACATACTATCGACTATTAATGAATTCTCTAATCTGTGCAGAAAGTGTTGCAATGAGCGAGTTCGTATTTTCCATTTTTACCGTTAATGCTGTCAAAGCGATAGTTGATTGATTAATTGATTCTGCCTGGGTTTCAATTTGACCATCCTGTTTTGCATTTATACGTTCACACTGGATAGACCTCTCATTTATCTGAACAATGAATACGATTCCGGTTACAAGAAGACCGACGACCGAAACAACAAGTCCTAGCGGTATAAGTGTCTCTTTAGATATAAGTGTTTGTCGTTCTCGATCCATAGTACATCTTTATTACGTCTTCTTCTGAGCCTTGTACATGATGTGAGAACCTCCCCAAATAGCTATAAAGGCTAAAATAGACTCTATAACACCTTGAAGCGATTCTGGCGTCATTGCACCAGAGGACCAGCCAAGTAACAACACTGAAAGTGCAGAGAGAACTCCAGAAAATGCTCGTATCTTTACAACCATTCCTTCCTTCAGCCAAGGAACTTTATTAGAGAACTTTGCTATCTGCGTATAAGCGAATACTGCTGGAGCGGAGATAATGACGACACCGAGCATCGTAAGTATTTGATCAAAATTGATGTACATAGATGTATCTAATTGTTAATTTCCCCTCTTAGTCTATTCAAGGGGAGTAAGTGGAAATGCCTTAATCAGTAAGACGTTTCGCGAGATCAAGATGTAGATACTCTACTGGTAACCTATCACTTTCAGGAGAAGTTTCTTCCGAAAGGTCTTCGGAGAGTTCAGGACACGGAATTGTATCTCGTGATATATCTCCTATAGAAAGTTCTACATCAGTTTTAATGTGCTCTTGTTCTTCCATGACTTCCTCCTATCGAGAAAGGACTAGACAGCGTTGATTGATGCTCCTTCAGAAAGAGGTCTCCATTCGACAAAGAATTGGATAACACCAGATGTTGGAGTTTGATTCGTCGTATAGACAAATTCGATATCCGTATTGGCACTACTCTTCTTTACAAGAACAAACGGAGAGAAGAATGATGTTTCGAGTGTTGTCGGTTCTGAGATAGCACCAGCAGCAGATGATTTAAGAACCAAAGCATTCGCTGCCAAATCCTTTTTTACGATGATAGACCCAGCAGGAGCTGAAGAAAGTGTCGTTCCAGTACTAACCGTAATATTCACTTGAGCCGTTTGATCATTCAAACGCCAATAAGCAGCTGTATTGTTTGAACCAAGAGCGGTTGTAACAACTCCCCAAAGGGCAACAACGTCCACAGCACCAATAATACGAAAAATTGGAACTGCCGCAGTCGTATTATTCGCTGAGAGCGTTTTCGATACTGTCTGTACAAACGTTCTCTGAGCGTCTTTAGAGATAAATATGGACATTGCTGTTTGAATTACTTATTAACCTACTCCATTCTAGATGGATCTTGGATCTGCATTAAGACTTCTACAATCGCTTTATCTGTCGAGGACATGAGTGAAATACCATCTTTAATCCTTGCTTCAATAACCTCTTTAAGGAACTCTGCCTTTTCATCTGAAAGTTCCAATTTGAGTTCAACATCCGTTATTGCAGTACCCTCATCATCAACTCCCCAAGCAAGATTACCATTTTCAAGTCTCTTGAAATTAATTGTCTTTTCTTCTTCAGGAGAAAGCTCCAATTGCTCAGTAATCTTTAAACCGCGATTGAATTTCGACATATCGTTAATCTTATGACCCTTTAATGCCATGAGAGAAGCGATACGCTGCATCGTGTTGAGATTGAGTTTATACATAGATTTGTTCATTCGTTATAGGGAGGGGATGTGATACCCCTCCCATCTATTATATCAGATTAGACCATCGCAACCCAAACATTCGTACCCGTGCAGTATTCAGGCTTATTTGCAGCACCGTTGATGAGAATATCACCAGCTGTAGCTGTAAGAACACCATTTGCACCGTTTCCATTACCAATCCAGATAGTAACACCATTCGCTTCAGCGAACTTGAAGTAATTAGTTGTCTGAGCTACTCCAGTCGTCTTAATTGGAGCTGCCGTAGAGTCATTTACGACCTCAAGAGGTGATGTACCAGTGGCTGAGGCATGATCATTCTTAATGTAGACGAGCGAACGCGCTGTGGCATCTGCTGAATTCGATACGACATTGATCGCTTTTCCAGTCACCAATGCATCAAGACCACCAAGATCTAATACTGTAGCCGTTGTCGCAGAAGAAGCGGAGAGATCGAGAACAACACCAGCAGCAAGAGCGGCTGAAGCTGTCACACGAAGGACAACTGTCTCATCTGTTGCGGCAGAACTAAACTCGTTCAAGACAGCTGAAGTCCCAGTCGTACCAGAATGACTAGATAAGAACAATCTTCCTGTATTTGTAATTGCTGTAGCAGAAGAAGCAACCTTAATCGCCTGACCTTCTGTAAGAGCATTTACTGTTACAAGGATGACACCAGCAGCCGTTGTAGCAGAAGAAACGATGTTCAAAGCCTTACCAGCGACAGCAGAATGAGTAACCTTTACACCATCCCCAGTCCCTAGAGAATCCATGACGATCTCGATACCATTCGTCGTATCAGTCACTGTTCCAGATGTGTTGGTAACAGCATTTTCGACATAGAGAACCGAACCGGCGGCAGACATGGAACCAGCTCCGTTGATAATATCCGTACGGATAATCGAACAAAGATCCCAGTCATCAGCAACTGTACCAGTTGTTGTCGTTCGAGAAGAGCTGATCGTGACACCATTACCGATCTTATTTACCGTACCAGTAATAGCTGTTGCCGTAAGATCGAATGTTGCGACAGTACCAGAAGTGATAGCGCAATTTGCACCAGTATCCTGTACATAGAGAAGCGTACCAGTTGTCTGGGATGCGCCAGCAGAGATATGAAAACCCTTTCCTTCTGTCAGAGCGGCAAGCGGCTCGTAAACACCAGTACCAGTCGTGAGACCAGACGGTGTAATCGTCATGAAGGAACTTGTCGTGTTTCCAGTAAATGCTCCATTACCAACAAATACAACGACAGAGGCAGAGGTGGCTGAATTGTTCGTAACCGTCAAAGCAACCGCGTTAGAAGCTCTTGTGAGGCTCGTAGCACCATTGGTAACGGTGACATTACCAGCAGTAACTGTCGCATTACCTGATGTAAGAACGAGGTGGCCAGAAGTTAGAACAGCATCTCCAGCAGTGAGGGTCAAAGCTGCTGTTGCGGCAGCAGATCCGGCAATAGTCGTAGCACCATTTTCTGCGATCGTGAACACGGCAGCTGGAGCATCTGTCTGAACACACTTCAAGAATGCACCACCATTTAAAGCCGATTCATCCAACTGAAGACGGAGGAGATCTCCAGATGTTAACGTATCAGAAGAGATAACGAATACACCAGCATCTTCCGTTGTTCCATTTCCGAACGTCGTAACAGTATCGTTCTGTACAATGACGGAAGCAGCAACATTTGAATTATCAGTGATAGCGACCTGGCCATCAGACACGGTGATGCCTCCAGTCGTGATCGTGACAGCCTCAGCTGCGGTAATCGTGCCAGCAAACGTTGTAGCTGTTCCGGTTGCACCAATCGTAAGAGGTGTCCCAGTCAAAAACTGGGTAATTGTACATTTCTTAGAACTTGTATCACTCGAATCAACAAGATAGAGCGAGTCGGCAGCCACTGGAGCTGCTTTTGCGGAAAGATCCGAGACTTTTATGTTTGCCATTTTCGTGTTTGTTAAGTGTTATTTCCCATTTGCATGTCGCTTTCTATGACATGAGATACATAAAGTTCTCCCATTATCTATAGCAAAACGAAGTAATGCCATATTTAGTTTTCGATAGCCATCATAGATCCATCTTCGAGAAGAAGAGCATCACCAGTTTCAAGAAGAACGTATCCAGAATAGCCACCTCCGACACCATCATAGAAGAGATCGAGAACGAGATCTCCAGCAGTACCAGCCGTATAAGTTGAAAGTGTCGTTGAATTTGCTACGGTAATTCCATCTGCGAATAATTTTCCATTAGAACCAAATATTTCAGCCCCAACAGACACAGAACTATTCGCAGGAACGGGTACTTTCCAAGCTGCTGTTTCAGATCCACTAAGCGTCGTTGTTGTGTTGTGGAGCTGAAAATAGCGTTCTGCTCCAGTTGTATTTGTTACTGTAAAACTATAAACACGACCTTCTACGCTTTTTACATTAGCTGATTGGAACGAATTGTTCTGAAAAGGAGCATATGCGACACCAGTTCCAGGAAGAGACACCGTTGATACGGTTATTTCACTTGGGAACCCTGCATCTTCATAAATATGTGCTCCAAGAAGATCATAACCGTAAAAGAGCATCGAATCTGCGTTATCATTTTTGACATAGATGCTCATTGCCTTATTCGGAGCATCTTCACCTGTAAAGGTGGCTACACACGAAGAATTGATATAAAATTTCACGAAACTTGCTGAAAATACGATTTGAAATACTGTATGTTCAGCTACCCAGTCATTATTGAAGACAAGTGTCGTAGAATCGGTGTGACCATTTTCATCTGAAACTTTTGCTGAAAATGTTGTACCGCTTATATCAAAGAGAGCATAAGAGCCACTAGAAAAGCTCTTAAATCCAAACTGTCTTTCATCCCCAGCTGTTGGAGCAGTAGGAAGAGAGAGTTCGAGACGTAGATCTCCTAGTGAAACATCTGCCAATTCGAGAATAGAGGCCTGACTCAATAGAATCTGGTCTCCGCTAGCTACTGGTGTCCCACCGACAGTTTTCCATCTCGACGACGAAATGCCATCTCTCATGGGATCAAAATAACGAGTTTTACGCTCCATAGGAGTTTGATGTTTGTTTTAGAACCACAGTGAATTTACTCATATCATCTGGTTAGGTTGGTCGAACTTTTTTTTCTTCAACCAACCAGACAGAAGACATCACGAAGTACCTATCTATTATAGCAGATTTTAGGCTATGCAACCATTCCCTTCGCTGGTCTACCACGACGCTTTTGGGCAATCTGTGGTTCTTCTATTTCTTCACCATCCTCAGCAAAATCATCTTTTATCTTTGTACTCTCTTCGTAAGATAAAGGAGAAATTGGTTCTGGAATTTCTATATCAGGTTCGGTAGGAAACTGAGTAGCCGTTTGAGAAGAATCAGTTGTTCCAACAGTTTTAGGAAGTTCATCCGTCTTAACAGGAGTAGACGGGCCTGGCTGAGAAGCTTTGTTAATCAAACCAGAAAGAATCTCTTTCACCTGTTCCTGCGTTCGAGACGCTACAATCTTATTGATATAACTCTCAATCTCAGGACTAAACGTAACCTTAGGTTCACTTTTAATACGACCAGTAGCCTGACCAAACTGCATCTCTGTAATGACATGCACTGGTTCAGACTCACGTCGTGTTGCTCTATAAGGATCATTGTTTAAGGCTGCATCAGAAGATGTGAAATCTCTATTGAAAGCTGGATGTTTAAGCATCGCTTCAATAAGTGTCTCTTCTGGAACATCAGCCACTCCGTCTGAGAAACGAACAGAGATCCCCTGTTCTGGAAGTTTGCCAGCAAAGATATTCCCAGGTAGAGACGGTCTAATTACGAGCAGATAGTTCGAACTTTTAGAGAAAAAACGCATATATTTCATTTTAAGGGACAAGGCCCAATAAGATTATTTTCATGATACAGGAAAAAGGGGAGAGACATGAAGCCACTCCCCTTCTACCTTATTCAATTTCACCATCAGCCTGAACGTAGTCAGACGTGGCGTTTGACCAAGTCGTAGCAGCATCCTTAACGAGCACAATAATCTGTGCATCGTCTGGTGCGGTCAACTTGCTATTTCCACTACCGAACGTGCGAGAGGTTAAGGTTGTGTCGACAGAAAGTCGACCAATCTTCTGCTCTTCTACCGCACCTCGGCGAATCCAAACCTGTTCACAGTTGGCTCCGGCAGCATTGAAATTCGTACTGTATTCGTAGCCAATGAGTGAAACACGGTGACCAGATCCTGGACGATCGAATTCTCGATACTTCGGATCAAGACAAACGGCGATGTAGTAACAAGCATCCGTATCAGTCTTCACGTCCCAAACGAGTTCCCCATCCAAAGTTGAAGAAGCTGTGATAGCTCCATCAACGAACTGCGAGGCTGTTGCGTAAGAACGAAGCGTATCGAGAACAACGCATTCGAAGATCTTGTCGGTATTGATTGCATCAGCAAGCGCGCCAACGGTTGTATACGTTGCGAATGCATACGTATCAGTACCACCATCAGAGGTGATCATCACAATATTCGTAGCAGTCGTCACAGTGATAGAAGTCACTGTACCTGTGCCGATATAGCGAAGACGCAATGCAACACCCGTATCTGTTCGCTTGGTGATCGTTTCACCACGAGCGAGCAATTTTCTTGTTTTCAAACCTTCAACACTTGGCATATTTTTGTGTTTATTTCACTGATTGTTTAGACCAGCTAATGACCCGTAGCTTTTTCGGAATTGGGATCAAGGTCCCAATAGAGGGGTGATTTTTCGTCCCACCCCTCTGTAGGACTATACCGTCTCAGTGAGAAACGATACTATGAACTATGAACTAAGATCTGCGATTCGACTATCGAATCTTCTTGCTATCTTCAGACACATGGAAATGAATGCTTCTTCAGATAGAACGAGTTTGGCTTTATTGCACAGAGCACAACAGGGTCGAATATTCTCTATAGAGTATGGACCTTCTGAATCTATTCTATCAAGTCCGATTCCTTGTATTTCATCGCCACAATAGTAACATGGTTTGTTCCAATATTCATTGAATTCTTCAAATGAAAGGAGGAATGGGATGTCTCTAACATTAGCAGAACTCTTATACGTAGAATACCTTTGCCACGGCTTATTCTTGTTTCCTCTACAACGAGACCTATGGCATTCCTTACATTCATAGGATAGGTTCAATAACCTTCCTGTATGGACTCCATACTCTGTTAATGGCTTTACAACGCCACAGCCATGACATCTTCGCGTTTGATCTATAACATTTGTCGTATCCGGTTTCTTCGTGTCTGGATGCTTCTTGTGCCAATAAGCAGATTTTGCTTCTTTGCATAGATCGCATCTACAACCTTTGTCATAAGACCATTTCGTCCCATGTTTTCTTATTGGGCAGTTTTTTCTAAAGTCCGATTTCGCCTTCTTACAAAGATCACATCTACAACCTTTGTCATAAGAAGATGTCTTTCCATGAGTGATTCGATCTTCCGAATCACAGATCTTAGTTTTGCTGAAATGAGAGGGGATATTTTTCATATCCCCAATCATCTCATACTTTCTCTAACAGTACAAGCACCGAGGTGTTATGAGGTGATACCCTTCAAAAGTGCACATCTTGAGGCCTGCATACGCTGCAAACCACACTCTGTAAGGTATTCATCGACCACACCGTCCTGACCTGGAGTCTCGACATTTGTGCGGAGGACTGTATCTCGACCAGGAATGTAACGATAGACGAAACAATTCATGTCGAGCAAGAAGGCATAACCAGCATAAGCACCCTTGAGAACTTCGCTATTGTTAACGATGTTCACGTTACCGAATGCTGTCTGCCACTGAGAGATCTTCACACCGTACGTCGACTGATCCATGCGTGTCTGGAGCTGACCACGAGCAATTTCATTGATCGCAGAAAGAACAAGACCTCCGCACATGAGGATCTTTGTCGAATCACCGTAGGTGAATCCTTCACGAAGGAAGGTTTCCATGTCAGGAGCAGTCAATGGACCACCCTGGTTCTGAACATAGGAGTTACCAGCTTCAATGAATTCGAGTACACCACCGGTCGCACGACGTGGATGACCCTGCGTACCTGTCGTATCGAGCTTCTTCTCACCAAGCATGAAGGCTTTTTCGATATCGAGCACGTGTTCTACTCCAATCTTTGCACGTTGATATGGCAACATTATTGTTACCGTTCAATTGAACGGAAGCGATCATTTCTGTCGCTTTCTCTATGTCTCCATAGAGATCAGACTATATCATCCCATTTCTGGGTCTAGCGTTTAGTCGTTGAGGATTCTGGTTTAAAACCAGTCTTTCCTGCTGATTGACTCTATCCATTGGATTTTTAGTATTTCTACTACCAATGGCCTAACGAGTTATTCCAGCATATGGCTAGATTTTCTTAGATTTTATCTAAGGGACTATTCACTTAATCCTTGCCCCCGTATGGGTTCAACGCGGCTTCCGTCCCAGTCACAGCGAGTGTGTGGCGGAAAATTTGGGAGAAGTTCGAATTTCGTGTCGTCTGCGTCATGTTGGCGTTACGAACACCAGCATTTTCTTCGTTGACGTTACCGATGATGAACAAGTCATCTCCAGCAACACCAGCAGCAGCGGCAGTCGTACCGAAAGCACGAGCAGCCGTGATGGATGTTGCGCCAGCGATCGACGCGACAAGCATCACTTCACCAGTTCGGGCGTTCTTGATCTGATCTCCAACTGTGAAGATGTAACCAGAACTTGAACCGGCACCATACACAGTGATCGTAACAGCGTTGTCAGTAGAGTTATAAGCTGCACCGACTTTTGCATAACGACCACCATGGTAATCTTCTCTATTATTGTTAACTACATGTCTCCATGTAGATCGGACTATATCATCCCTCATATGCCTATTTAGAGGGGCTAACGTCTAGTCTCTGAGGATTCTGGTCTAAGACCAGTCTTTCCTGCTGATTGTCCATAATATCTTCATTTTCAGGGTTCGTTGACCATTCACATGATCAAATCCTAGAAGATACTTATCTGGAGTTTCCAGCATATGGTTAGCTTTTACTTGGTCAGAAGTTTAACCAAGAGAATTCTGGGTTATTCAAGATCGGGGCCTTTCGAATCCCTGCGCCCTTCCATGAGTTTCCTTCCGAGTCCTTTTTACCTGGAGTCGTAAGGAGCGTCACGAATGGATGCTTGTTGGTTTCAAGAAGCATGATCTTATCGAACACTTCTACTGGCAAACGACCTTCTGTGCTCAACGTTGCTGTGGAGCGAGCGGCGTTACTGCCAGCGATTGCTACAGTTCCCTGCGAATGAGAGGGTTCTGTGTAATTACTGTGTTAACTACATGTCTCCATATAGATCGGACTATATCATACTGTTTCCAGTGGGAGCGTATAGTCTCTGAGGATTCTGGTTTAAAACCAGTCTTTCCTGCTGATTGACTCTATAACTATTATTTTCAGGGGTCGTTGAAAGCTTACGCAATCAAAATCCTAAATAGTTCTTAACAAGTTATTCCAGCATATGGCTCCCTTTTATATCCGCACTACGAAGCAATACGGATAACTAGGCATATTTTATGTTGTTTGAGTTTTCGAATGAACAATCGCCTAAGAACGATCTGTTCTTTTGTTTTTATTTTTTCTAGAAATCTCTAGAAAAGATTCGGATTTGATGTTCCAGCAATCAAGATATCGGCAAGTTTCCCAGCTTCAACTCCTGAAACAGAACGCGCACCACCGCCAGCGGCATTTGCTGCAAGACCTTTGGAGGCTTCAGCAATTTCCTCTTCTTGCTGTTTGGCTAGTTTTTCAGAAAGGACTTTACCCTTCACTGCGTTATAGAGTATTTCAAGATCTACGATACCAGTTTCCTTGCTCAATTCAGCGATCTGATCGGCATATTCAGGAAAGTCTTTCGTCGACCGCATAAAATCATCAGACTTTTCCTTCCATTCATTCTCCTCTTCTCTCTTCGAAAGATCTTTCTTCAAGTCTTCTTTCATCTTAGACTCAAGTTTAGATAATTCTTCTGAGATAAGTTTAGAGATTTCTGACGGAGAAGCTTTGAGAATAGCATCTCCAAGTTTTTCTTGGACATTCTTCTGAGCTTCGGTGACATTCTCAGCTTCCTTTTGGGTAATTTTTCCCTCAAGGAGAGGTTTAACGAGACTGTCGTCGATCTTATCGTGCATGATTGCGTTGATGAGTTCTGGATTTGCATCCAGTTTCTCTAAGAGAGGGTCGAGAAGTTCGTATTTATCCAAAGCGGACTTAAGATCCCCCAATTGACGACCCTGATCACCGAACTTGCTTTCAAGATTACGGTACATGGTCTCAAAATCTGCACTCTTGTTCGGCTCCCCTGCCTGAGCAGGACCGATTTCGTTAGGGCTACCCGCGTTGACGGACCCTGCGATTTCATTTGGCATATATATTCTTCATTAAGTTAAAACGCTAACGCGTGAACGCTTTAGATTTCTCTAAAGAGTAGGAAACTGATATTTTCATCTTCATTATAGAACTATTATAACACATTTTCGAAGAGCAAACTATCGTGTCGCACGATCAAGCCACTTCTTGTATTCAGGAGATTCCGTATCTACCGAATCAACTTCCTTATTTGAGATCGACGCTTCTGGTTTCTTGCTCTTCTGTTTGATATAGGCATATTTCATCCCACGATCCTTGAATTGCTGATCTTTTTTCTTCGCTATATCAATACCATACTTCATCAATGCACCAGTACCTTTCGTAGCGGCATCTGAAACCGTTTTTACCGGATTCATTGCCATTTTGGCTGCCTGAGAAAAGAATTTCTTACGAAATGCTCCTAAATCCATACAGTTTTACTTTTTCAGCCCCTTAATTTTGGACTTTTTTATTTTCGAAGCTTTTTGAGAGAGTATTTTAGACAAGAAATCTTTTCGATTCATCTTTGAAGACTTCTTTTTTTTCGAATTTCCTGAAACATCGTCTTTCATCCTTCCAGAAGCTTTCGAAACGGCTGTAGACATTGTTTCAGCCATTAATGCAGGGAAATTTTTCATACTAGATAAGACCTATTTTACGGATTTCCAGATCAAACGTTTCATTTTTCTTCTGTCCATCCCTATTACTTAATGAATGAGAGCGTACAAATGCCTCAACAACTAACTTCTTGCTACTTCCAACGTCGACATCATCAAACATTTTATCAATGCCATTTGTCTGTAGATATAGACAAGGATATCGCTTCTGAGGTTTTTTAGAATCTTTGACGTTGCAGCAAAGATCTGGGTACTTATCAATGATACCCGCATCAACCATTTTGAGTTTTTTAATGGCCGATTGGATATAATCTTGTTTTTCAGTCATATGTTTGTTTTAGATAAACCTACTTTTGATATTAGCTTGGAACAGAAGTTGCGATTGTTGATTCGTTTTTTTCACGCGCCTCGTCTACCAGATTTGTCATGGCATTCGGCAAATCAGTTAACCCATTCAGGTATCCCTGAATTCTCGCGATCTCTGTTGGAGATTTAGAAGGATCTACCGTCAACAGACCAGCCTGAAGTACCTGAAATCGCATTTGAAAGTAACGAAGAAGAGCTATCCATGTTCTTTCTGTAGACAATTTAAGCAAAATTCCATTCATCTCTTCTTCATTCATCGACTGAATTTCTCGTATAGTCGAGCCATTAGAATACCACTGAGTAGCTTCATTATTTTGATTGGACATAGATCTGATTACTTATCATTATAACATTTAACGCTGGATGCTTGAAGCACGAGACATCAATGCAGCCTCAGGATTTGAATTGTTTCCCTGAGATATATTTGTATTCACTTTTCCAGTTCGATTCAATCCTCTAGGATTCGCCTTAGACTGTCTCGGGACTCCTCTAACCGTAGGAGGTTGAGCAGAAGAAATGTCTATCGGCATTGAAGCTTCTCCAAACTGGCTCGAAGCATCAAAGCCTCCTTGGCTTGGCATAGATCTGCCAAGAAGCGCAAGAGCTTGAGCAAGAGCTTGAGGATCAAGCGTACCAAGACTTGGAGCAGCCTGTTGTGATCCACCACCAAGCATTGAACTCATATCCATCAAAGCAGCTGACCCACCTCCCTGTTGTGCCATCTGAGCCATCATATTCGGGTCCATTCCTTCTGCACCTGGAGGTAAAGCACCTGACTGACCTTCCATGCCAGGCATTGTCGGCTGTTCCTGTTCTTCCTTTTTAACACTATCTAAAGAGAACGTGAAACCATCAGAAAGAACTTTTGATATTAATTTCTCTGGGTCTACGAATGGTAGATTGATGAGAAGTTGGACAAGATCCATGTTCTGTTTCTTCTTGATCTCTGCCTGCCCAGCTATAGAAGGTAAGACGGTAGCTTTATAATCAAACGTACCATCAAGATCATCTTTAGATATAACAGGAAAGAGCATCTTTCCGTCATTCCCGAGTATTCTAATATGCATCTCCTTCGTGAAGAACTGCCTCTGAAGAGACATCCAATATCGCATCACGTCAGCACAAGCATCACCGATATGATTTACGAATAATCGGACGCGTTCTAATGTAGACTCACGCAAATGTCTTACCTCTGTGGCAGATGCTCCAGAACCACCTACACCCATCGACGAATCATCAATACCAGAAGCATATCTCATATCGGCCTTTAAAAGGTCTTCTTCACGATATGCAGATTGCTTGATATCTGAGAATTGAACCTCTCGAACACTCTCAGAGCCGCCATTTGAATAGATAATACCGAATGGACGCGTAACAAGTTGTTCTTTAGATATATTAGCAACAGGGTTCACGATCCACATCTTATGGATAGACATTGTAGCCGCATCCAAACGTTGATTCTTGATCATGTTTAACATGATCTGTGGTTGTTCGAGAATAGCTGGTATCCCATAACCTTCAAACTCATTCGGAATACGGAGATACGGGACATCTATGAATGGAGCTTCCTTAAAATCAAATGGAATTGGCATGAAGCCTCCCTTAAAAATAGGCACATCATTTACCATGACAGCATATGCATCATCAAACGGTCTCCACCATTCAAAGACTTCATGCTTCAACAATGTCTTATCACCTATTGAATCCTGGTACTTTTCAGAGAAAATATTTCCATATGACGTACCGCTCTCAGCTCCTCTGGCGATAGATGAATGTGATGCTTTAACCGTTGTTCTGATAGAAGCATAATCATCTAAAATACCTTGGCTTTTTAAAGCCATTCCTAAACGTTCTTCATCAGCATGTGGATAGCGTCGTTTAATCGCATCTTCTGACAAGACGAGACGCTTAAACCAATATTGCTTATCTTCTCTTGCGGTATTGTGCCAATCGTACCAAAGGGAATATGGGTCTACGCTCTCACAGAAAGGAGCATCGTAGAAGATCTTCTTTTTATCTTTCCAGATATATTCTTTAGAATTTGGATCTTTTGATGTTAAAAACTTCAACTGACGTTCATCCTTCTTCCAACTTACTTGAAGAAACCCTGTACCATAGATCATTGCTGATCGAGAAAGGTCCTCCATGACGGAATCCATCTTTGCGATCTCCCAGAAATAATCTTGTAATTGCTGTTGCTTCTCAGCTTTAAGTTGATCATCAGAAGATCTCCCCATGGCTGTAAAATCAGGTCTAGCGTCCAAAATACGTGGTACGAGTGTTTCAACGACAGCTTGGATATACGGAACGAATATATTTGCTTGCCAAGATTTGATCTCTTTCTTTCGATCACCTGTATAGGCAATATATAATTTATACCATCTATCCAATCGTGGTCTTATTACATTTTCAAAATACAATTTTGCATCGTCTCGTTGATTACGAAAAGAGACCATGAGTTCCTTCTCATCAAATTTCTCAGGCGAATACATGTCATTCAATCCCATAATAGAGTGCTCCTTAATAAGGTAACTACAATCATTTTACCACATTTTGATTAATAGGAATACGAAGATGGAAGATGCGAGCTGTAATCAACCTGATCAAGTGGCGTACCAGACATCGCTTTAAAACCCTGGAAAGCGATCGCTGTCGAGAATAGACAGTCATCATGAGATCCTTCACTCGTAACCATATTTCCAGCATCATCATAAATGAACGATAGCATCTCATCGAGTGTTTCCTCACTATGTATCGTTAACATCCCATCACGTAATCCCTGTGCAAGGTCATCAATCATAAGAGGGCGCGTCAACTTTGTTGTTCTCCAACCCATCTTATCACTTAATCCAAATCCTAAAGATTCAAACTTCGCTGGTCTGAAATACATGTTTGGATAGAGTGCATTTTTTAAACCAGTTATCGTCGTGAGACCATGACCGTTAACCTCTACAACGCAGAGAGCATCTTTAAAGTATCTTCCCCAAATAGAAAGCTTCGTTGCTAAACGATCAGGGGGTATGAAGCCTTTCCAAAAAGCAACTTCCTCACCAGAACGTCTATTGAAGATCGTTACAACTGAATAGTCTCCACCCTCTACTCCTTCAGAAACATCGACACCAATAACGTATGGTTCGTCTACCTCAGGTTCACGATAAACGCGCAGTCCATCATACGTTTGAACGGTCTGACCTTTATCATTCTTATCTCCTAATCGAAGGATACCTCCCTTCGCCTTCATAATCATTTCAGGATCAAAAACAGTACGTCCAGAAGCAAGAAATTCCATTGAATACTCCTGAGCAAACTTTCGCGGATTATTCATCCGCTTTTCAATGAGTTTTATTTCCTCTTCTGTATATAACCACCACCAGCCATACTTCTTCTTCTCATAACCATTATCCGCATTCCACATTTGATAGTATAAACCATGGGCCCCGTTCGGAGTTTGATGACCTACAATCCCGTTATAGGTTACAGTATGTCCATTCTCTACCGTAAAATCATAAACATTCTCTCTAATTGGAGTTATTTCCTTGATAGAGTCGAAAAAATATCCATCTCTTAAAAGATTCGCAATAGTTTCATAGGCATTTGAACCAGTATTTTTACAAGCATTTAGAACTTTCAAAACCGTTTCTCTTCTCATACTCCCTTTCGTTTTATCATGATATCCAATGGATTTCAGAGAAAAACCTAACTCTTTTCGATGTTTCTCTATAAAATCACCAATATATGGGATCATAATACATCTTGAGTCATTTCCGATAGCCTTACAAATATTATCCTGTTTTCGTTTGATTCGAAAACCAACATCTTCTCCAAACTTCCTTACAAAGAAAGGCATAATCTCAAGATTAAAGACATGAGACCAGACCTTCACACGTTCTGTAGGATGAACATCCATCTCACTTTTTCTTGTAAGAATTCCAGCATTAAGAAGTAAGATTTTTACATCATCTATAATTGATTCAGATGTAGATGTAAGAGCAATCCTACCACGAACAGAATCACAGAAACCATCCGTATCGAACAAACCGGAAAGAAAAGACATGACATGTTCCTTCTTCCAAGAGAAAATAACCTCTGGTACATACTTCTCCTTCGCTTTTCTTTTTTCCCACCCAATATACCCTGAAAGGAATTCTACAAATGATTGATTCTTACAGATATAGTGCCACTTATCGGAGCTAGTCGATTGAAGAAATCGTAACCCTAGCGAATTACCTAAAAGAAAATCACGTATCTCGTCATCCATCGTCGTTACAACAACTCTGCCTTGTTTAAAATCAACATAACCATCTCCTAGGATGAGTCCTACAAGATAGGCGAGATCATCCGTTACCATTTCAGGTCGAAATAATTTGATACGTTGTTTATTGTACCCAGGATAGGGAGTTGGCCTCCATGAAATTATCTCATTTGATCCCCAAGCTTCTTGACCATACTTCAACGGAACGAAATCCCCTACTTTTAAGTCTTTCGCTTCTACAAATTCCATTTCTAATGTATTTCTTAACACAAAAGTCTTATGAACCGATGACATCCCAAGAGACGTTCCACTTCTCGTTTCAATCCTAAATCCATCTCTCTCGCCACTATTATAATAGAGATTCGTTGGTTGAAGACCATAATGACCATCAAGATAGATTTCTTTTCCTTTTGAAAAACCAAGATCATGATTATGCCAATCATGTATTTTTCCTACTCTTTGAGGCCCATTATCCGTAAAAACAACCGTATCTCCAGTAACGCACGACTCTACAATAATTGTTCCCTTGTGAGCCGCAGCTTCGATCGCCGTCATCTTTGTAGATGCATTATCCCAGAAAGCAAGTTCACTAGCGAGCACGAGATCGAGTGTAAATCCTCGACCAACTTCTTCTGTAGATGGGAAAACTCGAATTTTTGAACCTTGTTTCGGAAACGTCATCTCATATTTCGAATTGTATTCAACCGTTGGACGTATTTCTTCAGGAGTTGTTAAATAGAATGTCTTTACTTTATCCAAAAATTCTTTAGTAAGATCGGAGTTATATCCGATAAGAGCTACTGTAACACCTCGATGTGTAATTGCATAATGATATGCGTATCCAGCTACGGCTGTAGAACACCCTAATTGGCGAGCCTTCAACACCATTATACGATTATTTCTTCTTATCGTATTGAAGAGATCTTTCTGAACATCATTTAGAATAAATGGTCGAATTCCACCTCCATTGTGTGGTGTTTTAATTTTACAGAAGGATTCAAGATAAAACTTAGGATCTTTCATCCTATTGATCATGTCTGATGAAACCTCTTGTGAGATATATTCACCTCTATAGAGATTCGTTTCTTGATTCATAGAGATCCTGAAGTGTAGATAATTCCTCTGTAGATGCTACAGGATTGAATTTCGGCTCTTTTGGTACATTTACCTCATAATCCTGATCAATATCAGCACTTTTTCCAGCAGAAAGTGACTTCATTGATGTACTTTGATCATTCTCAATGCTCTTAAGAAGTGTCTCTTCCCATGAAGAAGATGTTGGAGTGCTCTTTTCATTATACTCATGCATTCCTAAACTCTTTAAAAGAGCACCAAGGGCAACAAGCTTGTCCTTATTCTTACCTGTTTCAATGATCTCCTTATAATTCTGGAGAATGAAGCCGAAGTCGATACCAAGTTCTAGCAACTTATTATGATATTCCTTACGAAGAGCTAACTTATCTAATGTTCTATAGACCTCTGAAACGGTACGTACGCCAATCATCTTCTTCAACTCGTTCGGATCAGTTGTGATCGCAAGAGACTTCAAAAGAATCATCTGCTGAAGTTTATTATCATGATACATTGAAGGCAGACTCTTTCTACTCGCTAGTGAAAAAGAAATAGGTTTGAGTCTAATAGGTTCTTTAATATCCATATCTATTTTTTGCCTTTTTCGTCTTTAGACTTTGGAATAGTTTTCCATTCAACGACATGACTGTATTTCGAGATACTCTTTCCTGCATTTACCTTTTCATAGATCTTCACTGATCTCGTATCAAGAATATATGGAATGAACGCCTGACCTTTGAATACGAAACGATATATTTCTTCTCCAGCCTCCTCATTCACTGAGAGAATGTGATTTAGGACATAATCCATAAAATCAAACCAACTCATATTCTCTCTTTCGGCGAGATCTATCAGATGTTCTCTATCATTCATCTTATGAACAGTAGTGAGATGCGCGAGCGTGACGTTCTTCCATGGATAAGCAAATGCTTCAGGAGACTCGATAGGATTTTTTGTTTCAAAAGTCTCAAGACCTATCGTTGGAAATATCCATGTATAGAGACACTTTTCTGAAATCTGAATAGATGAATGAATTGGAGCGAGACCTTTAAGGAATTTCAATGTGAGACCGCTAGCATCTGTTTTTACATGAGGAAATACTTTTAGATATTCTTCAGATGTTCTTCCATAGAGATACGGAAAAAAGATCTTCTGTTTAGAGATCTTATATTTCGTATGGTAGAGATAGTATGCAGAAAGAGTAGCTCGATCCCATTCAGCTTCATTCGTTTTACGAAAAACTTCTAAAGCAAGATTTATAGCTTCTTTCCCTTTTTTTCCACCAAAAGTAAACCCTTCACTACCATCGCCGAACATCTTTTGAAAAGCATTCTTTGCATAGTTCGAACGGCGTTCGAACATATTTTCATATGTTTTTGGATAGGCTTTGAATGGGGCTGGAGGTTCAATTGTATATTTTATTTCTTTCATATTTTTTTTGTTAATTTCAATAAAGACGAATTGATACCTAAGTCATTGGTTGAGGCTCCTGAGGTTCTTGAGGTTCTTGAGATTCCTGATCAGAGAATATCATATCTAAGGCATTTCTTGCCATCTCAGCGAGATCTGGACTCTGTTGTTCGAGTTCAGCAAGATATCCTTGTAACGACGCTGGATCTGCTGGATTAACTCCTGCCGCTTGAAGCAGTTCTATCGCTTTCTTGATTGTCGAAATACGAGCCTGTTCAATGATATTCTTATTTTCAGCACCCTGTGTATTCATCTGCTGAACCGAGGCGATGAAATTCTGAACGTCTCGATAGGCTGCTTCTTGTGATGCAACTGGATCAGAGGTTTCCTGTGTAAATGATTGTTCACCGGATAAACCTTTATTTGGATCAAGCGTTTGAAGAAGTTGTTGAGGAATAGGCATAGATTATTTTTTACATAACTTACGGGAGAAGTAGTTCGGAATACTGAATGTCTTTCCAAAAATCGTTATCCGATACCTAACAATCTGTAATGCATGGAATCTTGGCCAAGGAAGATCCCACTTAAGCCAGAATCCTTTGTAATTATCTTTTGTAAACGCTTTCTCGTGGCCAGGTAACGACGTAAGTTTAAGACATCTGATTTGGAAAACTGGAGCAATGCCATCAAGAGAAACAGGAGTAGCAAGTTCAATCCCGAATTGCCACCTATTATTAGGTTTTACCTCATCAAGCTTAGGTTTGGAAACATGTCTTTTTACGACAATATACGGAGAGAAATAACTTCCAATAATCATATTATTTGGTTTGTTGTGTTAGATCAAGATCTTGATAAGAAATACCTGAAGCCCCTAATATCGCCTGTAACGTCTTCTTTCCTGGAGCATCTTTCGTCTGTACTCCGATCGAGGATTTTCCTTCTAAGGCATTTGCGATAGAACGGTACCGATAAGATGGAACCCATTCATTGTTCAAACTTGGAGCAGCGGCAGCCGCAAGTCCAGCATAGCCAGCAACACCAGGGACAAAGCTCTCAGCGAAGTTTCGCGTACTGTAGGCAACCTTTTCTCCAAAGGAAGCTTTCGTTGGCCAAACCTGTTGTCCAAAATATCCAATTGGAGCCTCTCCCTCTTCAGCAAGAATTGATGGCACAAGAAGATCATCTACAAGAGCTGTCCCGACAGGATTTTTTAAGAACGGAGATGAATCAACGATCTGCGTAACTGCTCCTTTCCATCCTTCTCCATAGCCACGCTCTGATGGAAGGAACATGTTTAATGTGTAATGCGGAAGAGCGTTTGTTAGGTTAAGGTAGTAGGGATGTTTCTGAAAAAAAGGTAATGCACCAAAGGAAACATACCCAGGTTGATTGAGGTATGAATTATATTTACTCTCAAGAGCTTTCTTCTCAAGAGGTGTCTTATCTCCAGCCATTTCATTAAAGAGAGATGAGATCGCATTGAACGAAGCGGGGTTCTGCCCAAGCGTTTTCATGAGCTTCGAAGTCATCGCATAGGGAAAAGACGCAAATGTTGAGCCGAGAATTGGAATAGATCGCATCATCTGAACAGCTCCAGGCATTGCAGAATAGTTCATGTAGACCTCATTGACCGCATCAAGTGCCGCTTCAGGATTTAAGAGATAACGAACTTCCCCATTCGCTTTCTTCACACCTGAAATACCTTTCTCAGCGAAACCAGGAATGAGTCGATTAAGAACACGAAGTTCCCTCTCTTTTACACCAGCAGTCACATAATAGTGCCAGGTACTCAATTTATACGTTCCGTCGATTGAGGAATACCAACTCCCTGGCTTCGTCATTGCCTTATAAATAAAATCGTATGTTCGAGAGGTCTCTGCTTTCTTCTGGATTGTCGCAAGCGTCTTCCCAAAAGATCCTCCTAAAATCTCTTGAGCAAACCATGTTCCTGGAAGATCAGAAGCTTTAACACCTTCCTCACCAGACTTCTGAAGAAACTCAGCAACGGTACCAGGCCACTGAACCTTTCCTTTCTTCTGAATCGTCTCAACAAGTTTCCCTGTGCTTTCAACGTGCTTCTTCTCTTTCGAAGACATGGCCTTGATTTCCTTCATGACATTTTCGACTTCTACTAAAGAAAGAGGCTCTCCTTCTTTTTCAGCCATGAGCATTGCATCCTTCGTTAACATTTTTTCTGGCAATGCCCGAATATCAAATCCGAATGTCTGACGAGCATAGGTCGGCATCTCCTTTAAGGTCGCAGAAACACGTTCAGAAACACCTTTCTGATTGAGAAGTGCCTGAACGAAGGCTTCATCGCTCTTTCCTCGATAAACCTTCCATGCTCCAGCGAATGACTTCATCCAAAGCGGATCAAGAAACGAACCACCAGCCATTGTGAGGTTCACAGCATTTCCAATCGTCGCGTTCACGTAAGCGGGGGCAGAGAGTGGAACTTTCGCGAGAGCAAAGATCTTGTTGAGATTTTCGTTCCAACTAAGAAGCTTATGGCCAATGCTCACTTCTTTTCCATTTAACTTGATCTTCCAAGCTTGATTGATCTTTTCAATCCCATCATCAAAAGCTTTCCATCCCGTTTTATTTGGTGACATTTCACGAGCTGCATTTACGAACGTCTTCAAGACATCAACATCACTGCTCGTCGCACCGATCTTATTAAGAAAATCTATGAACTTCTCACCCGTCTCAGGACTCACATCCATCCCTTGAAGGATGGAAGCTCCTTCTTTCGCAATCTGATCAGCCGTAAGAACCGCCATACGTCCTTCTCCAGGCGTCTTCGAAAGATCATCAACGATGCTATATGGATCAACTTCCCCATGTTCCTTTGCATAAAGCTTCGCACGCTCCATCGCATCAACAACCACTTCTGCTTTTTTCGCAGGCAAAGGAAGATACGGAAGAGGAGCAGCCTCATATTCAACTTCACGAAGAACACCGCCCTCAAGGCCAAGCCCTCTATCCTTCATCGCAGAACGAAGTCGATCGAACTGCTTCGACCGTTCACCGTATTCAAGTGGACTGTACTTGAGGAACTTCACCGCGCCTTCTCCAAGAGTCCCTTTCACAACATTCTCTAACGTTTCTCCAATACCCTTACCAGTCATTCCTTTCACACCAAGTGTACCCCTCCCAGCATCTGCACGAAGAATGTCATCAATGTTCCTCCCCGTCATCTGATCAAAACGTTCTCCTGCGCTAATCGCTCGTTCTCCAAGTCGAGCAACCCCAAGACGAGCTTTCAAACCGAGAGGAAGGCTCCTTGCCACGTTCTTCGCCAACTCCGCCTCCTCAGGTCCAGCATTGATAACAGATTCTATAACCCTTCCAGCATCCCCTTTAGGCATACGGAGGCCAGGAACGAATTTAAGGGCTTTGTAAGCCGTTCTACTCCCAAACTCTTCCAAAGCAGCACCACCAGCCTTCAAACCACCTTTGTATGTCCCCCAAGCAATCTTCGGAACAACCATCGACGTACCCATCGTTGCCATCGCCAAAGGATCAAGACCTATATCGAGAGCAAAGCCAAGTGGAGCGGACACAACATTCGGTGCTCCCATCTCACGAAGAAAGCTTCCCCACTGGGTCCCCTTAGGCCCCATATTCTCATTCACCGTATCAAAAAAACCTTTATCGGATTCACCCGTCGCAGATCGTTTCACGTATTGAGCAGCCCCAACAACGGCCTTCGAAGGAGCGAGCAACGCAGAAAAGCCTCTCTGAAGAAGATTCTGTTTAGGAACGGTCTCCTGAACAGGTTGCATCTTGTTCTTCGTCCCATACCACTTCTCTTGAAGCTGCGTTTTCTCAATCCCAGCAATTCGTTTATCTAAAGCCAACTGCCTCTGTTGGAGAGACAGCCCTTTTGACGAAGAAGTCGAAGCCTTCAACTGAGACTGAAGGTTCTTTCGTTCCTTATAAAGATTTTCTGTACTGTTAGCCATTGTTCAAAGTTATTTTACCATATTCTTGGAATCGTCGATAGCTTCTCCCTTCTCGCCAAACGACGTTCCACCATCAAGAAGTTTAAAATAGGATTTTAATGCAGGACAACATTCAAACTTCACTTGTCTCATCCGTGGAATAATCCTACGTCCTCCACCTTGGTACTTAGGAATGTTAAGAACCTTATCCTGACGAAAGACTACCCAGAAGTCTCCAAAGTTCGGAAGGCGTATAACCCCTTTCTTTCGAAGGACTGTCACAATATATCGGATCATAGAGATGTAGATCCTCTGAACAATCTCCTCATCAATAAAATTTGCTTCTTTCGCAACCCCAGGAATGAAGTCCTTACCACTTTGGACAAGACGCTTACCCCTCTTCAATGGTTTAAAGGCTTTGTTGGTATATTTCATACTTGATGGAAGAGAATGTTTTGTTGGTATATTTCATAGTTAAGTAGAAGTGTACCACGAAACTCTAGAAAATTTTAGAAATTTTTTATAGGCCAGTCAAATAGAAATAGGAAATGAAAGGAAACTATGTATGGAGATTAGATCTATAACCACTAGAAGAAAAAATAAAAAAGACCCTAAAACTTATGGACTATCGGAAGAAAAAATAGGTTGGTAACCCTGTATCTCTTTCAGATTCCAAGGATTCCAAATCGAACTACTCCCCATACCCCTATTCACTATACCTCAGACCCTCTCTCTTCCTGACATAGGCTTCTTGTGGGTCATCATTCACTTCACCCACTCATCTATGTCCTCCTCTAGCAATGTTCTCTTTATCTTCGTAGGTACAGTCACTGAACTACGATTGACGCTCATCCCTGCCATAGAACGTAAGGCAAAGGCTGAGACACAAGTTGTCCGTTGTCCTATCTGCTACGCTATTTGCGAAAGCACATTCGAACAACGATGCATCCTCCGAGAGGGTTGTTGCACTGAATGCTTCGAATCCCCTCGTGAAATCGTTCCTGTTCGTCCCATGTTCGTTGAACGTATCCCTTGGCCACAGCAGTAGAAAAGGATCACCAATGCACGAGTCAAACGCACATTCTTCTCTCAACACAGCAACCATTCCTTGTCCTCCGCCTATGGAAGACGAAGAACTGGAAGAGCTTCTCGATGAACGAAACTGGTCTCTCTTTGATGGCCAGCCGTTCTCAATGGAGCCAATGCTTGGTTGAGCGTTCTCGAAGGGGTAGAGGATTTCGATCCTTTACCCCTTCATTTTTCCCTTCCTAACATACGTTCTCTTTGATTAGTTAACTCAACTTGTCAATTCTTAATATATAAGGGGTTTGTACAAAATGGACCCCTTTCAATGTTAGATTTACCTAACATCTAAACTCATGAAAAACAACCAATCTACCTACTACGAAATCCATTGTCCGCAGCTTCCTGCGGAAATCACGATCGAATCACTTCGTCTTGCGAAGAAACTCACACAAGCATTCGAAGGAGGTAATCATACGTATCGACTATTCCGTTTTTATGTCATCTCAGCGAGAAAAGGCCACTGGAACCTTAATGGATCTCCTGTTGCTGGCTATGAGAATAGACTCTTTGATAATTTCGAGGATGTTGAGAGAGAAACGATATTCCTCAATCCACATCATGAAAATGGTTTTGATCTAGGAATGGGTTACTTCTTCATGGCGAAGTCATACATTCCTCCTGTCGAAGAGAAGAAGAAAAAGATCACCTTCGAGAGCGAATTAGATGCAATTCTACGCAAAAAGGTCTTGAATTGTATCGAAAACGTCCGAGATAAGATGCGTGATGAGATCGTCGACCTCCATGAACGATACATGGATGATGTCTACTAAACTTGTCAATTCTTAATTTATATGGGGTTTGTACAAAATGGACCCCTTTCAAAGTAAAAAGTTCTTTACATCTAAACCTATGCCAAGACTTGATTTCATGGACGATGATTGTGACATTGAAGGGTTTCCTCTTGAGGGAGATACTTTTGACTGCGATAACACCGAAGGATATCCCTTCGCCTGCCATTGTAGAGACCGACAACAGCAAAATATCGATAATGCGATAGATCAGCGAAATACACAGATGGCTCAAAACCCTGTAGATTCGAATGCTTGGATACATATTGCTTCCGGTTTCGCTGCTCACAGCTCCAATCCTGAAGAAATAGCTCATAAGGCTGATCTCCTCATTATCGAATTCCGCAATCGTTTCCCTTACAGCTAGTCTAGACACCTCACCATTGTCAAAATTTGGTACCTAGGAGAGGTTTTACCTCTCCTTTTGGTATCTGATACCACTTAACCATCTAATAGGCCTTAGAAACGATTCTAGGGCCTCACACACATGATCACTGTATTTGGTTCCTACCCAATATCTCATCTCGATTGGAAGATCAATAGTTCATCTCCATGGTGGACTGTACACAAGAAAAGCAAGATTTGGCTCTACTCAGTCAAATTCTCTTGCTGGTTCACGAGAACATTGTTTCACGTGAAACATAAACTTCTCTCCTGGAAGGTTCTTATTTTGAGGTAAAGGTTCTAATTCTTTCTCCCCATTCTCCATAATTTATAAATTCTCATCCATATTCTCCATAGATTCTCATCCATAACTACCTACCTAATTAAACCTTGCCCATTCAACTTTACATCATTCATCTCATGAACGATCTCCATCTCTTCCTGTCATAGATTCCTAGTGAATTATTAAAATTCACTTATTACTCATTCATTCTTCATTCTTCATCCCTATGTCCGTACAAACTGTTAAGCGTACTACCAACCGTGCCTTTATTGGCCGTGCTTGGATTAATCAAATGGCTGATGGAAAGAAAAACCTTTCTGTTCGTCTTGATCGTGACATTGTTCAAATGGCCATCAAAACCTCTGATGGTTCAATCATTCGTGTGAATCCTCGTGAATTCAAAGGCAATAAGAGCATCGACATGCTTCTCTTCCCTAATTCACGTCGAGAAGGTAAGAACGATGCTCATTTTCGTCTTTCTGTTTCTCTTCCTGAAGAACCAGTAGAAGAAAAAGTTGTAGAACCGATTGTCGTTGAAGATATTCAACTCTAATCACATAGGAGATCACTTCGGTGGTCTCTTTTTAATTAGACACCTAAGTCTAATTATCATTACATTCCTTATGGGCCTCGACATGTATTTAAGCCGACGTACCTACGTCAAGCAATGGAACCATATTCCACCAGAAGAACAATTCCTCGTTAAAGTGACTAAAGGTGGAAAAGAAACAAACATTCAAACTTCTCGTATCTCCAACGTCATTGAAGAAATTGCTTATTGGAGAAAGGCGAATGCTATTCATCACTGGTTTGTTCTTAATGTTCAAAAGGGCGTTGACGACTGTGGTGAATATCACGTTACGAGAGAAAATCTTCAAATTCTTCTTGATACCTGTAAAACCATTCTTGATAATAGTGTCATTATCAAAGCAAAGATTCAGAATGGGACAAGATTCTCTAACGGAGTAGAGACACCCATCATTGAAGATGGTGAAACCATTCAGAATCCTGAATACGCTGAAAGCTTACTTCCAGTTCAAAATGGATTCTTCTTTGGTTCTACTGCCTACGATCAATACTACGTTGCGGATCTTCGTTATACGGTAGAAAAGCTCACAGCTCTTCTTGAAGAAGAATGGGTAGGTCACATCTACTACAATGCTTCTTGGTAAAGATTAATGGTCATCCCTCCTCTCGATTCATTTCCTGAGGAGGGATTCTTTTAACCAATTCTCTTATGTCATTCCAAGTATACCAAGAAGAACACGTCTACTTAGCCACAATCGAAGAAATAAAAGAAACTATTTGGTGTCGATTAGGACCATCGAAAATACATGGTATCGGAGTTATTGCTATTCAAGACATTCCAAAAGGAACCAGAATACAATACGAATACGAAAAACTTTTTTGGAACTTACCAGATTCCTATTGGCATTTACTACCAAAAGAAATTCTCCACCTCTGCTTCGATAGAAACATTTTCGAACGCAACAACAACTTCCTTCTTGAAAATCCTAATAGAAACGCACATTTCAGATCATTCATGAACCATTCAGATCATCCAAATTCTGATGGAAATATCGTAAATAGAGATATCAAAAAAGGAGAAGAGATTACAGAATCCTACCTTCAAATGTGCAAAACGGATTTTCACCCAACTGCTAAGAAATACTACAAAGCAAACATCTTCGATAAAAAAGATCCAGAAAAAAATCTTTTCGGAAATGAATTCTTAGAAATCCAAAAACCACAATAACCTTACTCCCTATGCTCTACACAAATTACGCAACTCTTACCCCATTCAAACTCACAGACAACTTTTACGTCGGTCAAAAAATCGTAAGAATCGTAGGAAGTTTCTTAAACATCTCTAAAGGAGAAATCGCTACAATCAATACAATCTTAGAATCAAGTGGAAATGAGTACATAAGATTAGACGGCTACGGAGAAATCAAATTTGATATTCAATACTTCGCTCCTCTTCCAGAAGAAGAATTCAAACCAACAAAACGAACATCAAATCCTCTTGTTGAAAAATACAAGAAAAAAGCACAAGAAATGCATCAATCTCTCCATTCTACCTATGCCTAAAGATATCAAATGCCCATACTGCAATCAGATGGGCTACTCTTGCTTCAAAGATGGACGGTTAATGTTCCAATGTGGCAGCTTCTGGTGTGGCTTTTCTTGTCTTCTCAAACTTCTCGCATCTCACGTTCCCCAGAAAACAATACCAGAACATAAGAAATAGTTCCTTCTAGTCCTGGCATACATTTATTGTGGTCAGTTCTTCTGACCAGTTTGTTGTTTTGGAATGACTCCATTCTTATTCATGATGTCCAAAATCATGAATACAAGAATAACAAAGTCATATCCTAACAAAGGGAAGCACTACGGACACCACAAAGCCATCAATAGGCTTTAAAAAACTTTCGTCCAGCTTTCCTTCTAAAGATCACCATTCTTCCAGAGAGGCATCGGGTCATGCTTCTCTCTTTGATGGTGATCTTTTTTTCATAACTCGTACCTTCACAATTAACTCTTATCCAAAACGTATGCCAGAAATCATTACTCGCAAACCATTCCCATTCAAGATCGGATCAGATCCTGAATTCTCAGTTCTCTTCAGAGAAAAGAAAATGCACGCACGAGAAACATTCCAAGCCCTTCTCGGTGCATACGACAAACGTTACGCAGAAGGTCACATTGGCGTTGATGGATGTGCAGCCACAGGAGAACTTCGACCAAATGCCTCCAATACCGCAGACGAACACGCAAACAATATCGAAGGGATTTTCAAGAAAAGCTACAAAAATCTCAAAGGATTCAATTTCACAACCATCTCGCTCTACGCTCCAATCGGAGGTCATATCCATCTCGATCTCACGCCAAAACACAAAGAACTTCCCGTTGAAAACTTCATTCTTCCATTTCTTCTTCCAATTTGGTTGTCCGAAGATACCATCTCAAGAGAAATTCGAAAGAAAACTGGTTATGGAAAACTTTGGAATTTCAAAAGAGGTGAAGCTTCAACAGAAGTCGCAACACTTGAAGTACGAGGTCCATCCGCAGAATGGATGACCACAAAACAATCAACCATCGCCGTTCTTGGTTATCTCGGAACCATCTGGGCCGAAATTGCAAAACGACCAGAATTATTCCAACAAGAACTTCGAGAAATCTGCGGAACAACTTCAACCGACGGAGCACAGATCGCTTCAATGCTTACAAGTGACAACAATCTTTACATCGGAACTGTCATGCGGAAGCTTCGATCAATTCTTCCTACCTTCGAATTCTATCAAGAATACAAGAAAGAAATTGATCTCATCTTGAATCCAAAGAAATTCAAGAGACTCAAAACATTCTACGAATTTTCCGTCTTCCAAGGATGGGACATTGAAAAGAAAGAAAAAAACATTAATCAGAAAAAATTCATCCAAACAGAATCAGACGATGCCGTTAACCTAGACGCCATCCAAGAAATTCTTGACAATGACGATGAAAATTCTGAAAAGATCAATTCTTTCTTCTCACATCAATCCATTGCCCACAATACAGATCGAAACGTAAAGCTTCTTGACGAAGAACTCTCCAAACGAATCTTCGCAAATGGAATGAAGCCAGAACAAGAATTATTCTTATTCGGTTTACGAAAAGGTATTGATTCCCCTCTCGTCTTCAATTCGAAACAAGAACTCTTCGAAGGTGCTGAACTCATCAAAACAGAACAAGATCTAGAAACCTTCAAGAAAACAGCAGACAAAATGATTGATAAAGCAAAAAAAGCTTGGAAATCATCCATCTACACAATCAAACCATTAGAAGGAATTGTCCTTCGAAAAGCTGATCCTATTTTCATTGGTATTCCATTCGAATGGAGAAGGCTACCAATCCAAATTGATCGTTTCTTAAAACTTGCCTGGAAATATCTTCAACCAAAAATCGAAAATCCAGTCAAAGTAAACAAAGAAACATTAAAAAAAGATCAAGGCGGAGCATTCACTAAAGCTCTTGAGAAACAACAATCACCTCTCAATAGTTCCGCCATCGACTCAAGTTCTCAAGGGCTAATCTATGCTAGACGTGGAATTCAAGAATACGAAGAGGAATTGGAAGCAAGACAACGTAGAGACTTAGAAATCCAACTAGCAAAAGAATTCCCCAATCTTTCTCCACTAGATTCTTGGTTCGAACACATCAAAAAAACTTGTGAACCAATAAAAATACTGATTCCAAGTCCAGGAATCAACGAAGAAAGACTCCATTTCTTAAATGGATACAAATTGGAAGAACCATACCAAAACGATACAGCCGTAATCATCATCAACCACGATGATCAACTCGCCCGTATCCAAATCCTAAAGGAGAAATTCAAAGAAAGATGGCCATCACTCGATCTTACAACACGAGAATTAGCATACCTACCAAGAAAAACAATCGAAGTAAGAACCGTGGGTGATGATGAATTCAATGAATACTTCAAAAAATTCATCACACCATCAGCTCTTTTCCAAGGAAGTGCATTGCACCAAAGAAACAACAAAAACCCTTATCAAATTTTCTTCACTCAAAAACATTCTCAAATAATGAGAGAGATTGATAAGGAAGAATTAGAAGAAATCAATAAGGAAATCACAATAGGCAAAAAACTCCTTGGAACAATTGAAACGCCAACAACACCAACAGAATCAGAACCAGAGTCAGATGACATGATCATTCCTATTCTCAATCATGTCCACGAAGACCAAGTCTTCTTTTAAAAAAGACTGAACTCATTCACACAAACTAACCTTAAACATACACCTATGTGTGGAATCATTGCAGCCTTTTCGACAAAAGAAGATGAGAATCCGATCAATCAAGAAATCATTGATCAATTCGAAGATCAACAATCGAGAGGCACAAAAGGATTTGGAATCATCTCAATCAACCCAGAAAAGCAAATCCAAGTTTTCAAAGCCTGCGAACCATACAAATTCCTCCTTGATCTCTACTTCCAAAAATCGAAGATGCTTATCGTCCATCACAGGACACCAACATCTTCTCCAAACTGGATAGAACAAGCACATCCAATTTTCGTCTCAAATCCTGCATTAAACTTTGACTATTATGTCATCCATAATGGCATGATCTCAAATGCAGAATTTCTCCGTGAAAAGCATGAGAAGGAATACAACTTCCAATACTCAACACTATTCACTGACGAAAAAGATCTAGAAAAATTCAATGACTCAGAATCCTTAGCCATTGAATTAGCCATCTACATAGAAGGAATCCAGAAATCAGCACGATTCGGAGGTTCAGCAGCTTTTATCGCATTACAAATCAACAAGAAAACAGGTACAGCTTCAAAAGTCTTCTACGGAAGAAATGATCGAAATCCATTAAAAATAGCTGCTACTCGTAGATACCGATTCCTCTCAAGCGAAGGAAAAGGTAATGATGTAAAACCTGGCGTTCTCTACTCCTTCAAACCAGAAGGAGAGATGAAAATCAACAATAGACCACTCATCATTACTACAGAATACAAACCCTATCCTCAATACAATCAACCAGTAAATCACACACCTGGTTATAAGCAAGTTGAAGGATTTAAGGTAAAAGAAACAACCAAGCAATCAAACTTCATTAAACACGAAGAAGACGACTTCGTAAAGAAAACAAAAACAGAAGCCCTCGAAGGATACGATGATTCAAACAATCAAGACACCTTCGACGAATCAGATACATTCTCTGGACCTCATGCACAAGAATTTGAAGATATCTTCGATACAACACAAACAAATATCGAAGATCTTATCCTAGAATTCTTTGAAGCAGCACAACGCGTTGAAACATCAGCCCTAGCTGATCCAAGAGAAACTGCCGATAAAATGCACGTAATTCTCAAAGAAGCGTCAAGAAAGATCCAAGAGATCCACGATATTGACACGCTCGATCTAATCAACGATGCCAGATACGAAGACGAACGGGAATTACCATTCGAAGATGAAAAGGTAGAAAAAACAATTCTCACACCAACCATCTTCAGAAAATCCTCCTAAAAACTATGGCAATTCACCTTGCAACACGGCTTCGTCTCGGAAAAATCGTCCGAGCTTGGAAACAAGAATGGTGGACCGACACATGGTACTCACTATCAGAAGCCACACGCTTCGATGCAATCAAAGAATTTCTTCTACAAATCTATGTAGAATTTCCTTCACTCGCAACTCGCAATCTTCGAGTAAACCAAGGAAAAAAATACATGGCTATAAACAGTGTAAAAGAAAACTGGATTGTCATTAATAGAGAAAACGTATCCATGATCTCTTCACTCCATGAATTAGGTCATCTCATTTATGGAGTAGGTGAAGAACCGGCAACAAGATTTTCCATCTCATTCTTCCGTACCTTCTTCCCAAAAGAATATCTCGCTTTAAAAAGGAATGGAATGACACCACCAAAATGGAAACATGCCAATCAACTCACCACTAGACCTAAGACCAGTACCACCACAAACAAGAATAAAAGCAGATCCTGAAATAGAACTTGATTGCTTCTTCATTGAAATACCATCAACTCAACTCATCATCAAAGGCAAATATTGGAAAAACGGAAACGTTCGAGTTGATCTTATTGATCCAAGCACAGGCAAAAAAGAATGCCTTGGGAAATCCCTAACTCAAGAACACCTCAAAACACTGATTGCTTTCGCGCTAATCCCGCACAAATTCCCACCAAACATTCAAGCCTTCATCAAAAGCTGGAATGTCCTATTGTCATACATAACTTCATTACCAACCCTATAAACACGCCTATGTTGAACTACAACGCCATCATCTCTGCACTCCGCTCCGTCGCACGAGACATCCTCCGCCTCGAAAAGGTAGCAAATATTCGTAGCGATCGTCACAAGATGACAGTCAGCTATGATAACGAGATCTCTCTCGCTGAGAAATCCGTTACAGAAGCTGAAGAGAACATCACAACACTCAAGAAAAACCTCGCACGAGCTACATTCACAAAGAGCCAGATCAGCGACGAAGATCCAGACAAGGAGGAAAAGATGAACCAAGCTTCAAAAACAGCAGAAAAGATCACATTAGACATCAAGCAAGCAGAAAAGAATCTAGCCATCATCAAGCTTGACGCAGAAAACGAAATCGAGAACCTCAAAGCAGAGAAAGCCAAGCTCGAAACTGCCAACGATCTCGCCATCCAGAAAGTTCAGACGGGAGAAACGAAAGTTTGTACTGAAGACCTTGATTCAAAGACCCAAGAACTCATCAAGGAACTTATTCCAGGACAGCTTTCAGACGTTATCTCCCAAGCAGTTGCTACACCAGTAGCCACTGAAGAGGACACAAAGACTTCAAAGAAATCTTCCTCCAAGTAAACAACTTCATTCCTTCCACTGCTTGTTGTAAAATACAAAGGAACTATTCCAAAAGGAATAGTTCCTTTTTTTCTCATACCAGAACCTCAACCACATCACGTCAAAATTAGTTGAGATTTTCATCTTTTCTATACCCCTATTGCATTATTTTTCTTTTGCATGTTATGATTCCAATAAGAGAAAATGCACGAGTTAGAAGGCACTTTTATTCAACTTCTCAACTCATCCATTTTAAAGAAACTCTTCATTCCCTAATTCTCCTGTAAAAAATCAAATTTAATTGATTTTCTACGTTGAAATGGCTTTCGAAGATCGAAAAGATAGAAGTCGTTTCTTTCTTCTATTCAAAAAAAGACCTCTGACATCTCATTGGTCTTTTTTGATCTGTTCTAAGGCGTAATTGATGCCAATAAGGAAAAAATTCATTGCTACTGTTTTTTGATCCTCATCTAATTCATCATTCGATGAAAGAATTTTCCTTAATTTACGTTTACCTTCTATAGAAATCTTATCTGAAATTCTTTTCATACACCTAATCATCACGTTTTACACGTCTTTTCTTCTGAGCAAAATTAAAATGATCATTTAGACGTTTTTTGATGAGCTTCAAACGAGTAACGATTGGCATTGTCTCAATCCCAAATGGAATTCGTTTTAAAGCATCCGTAACAACATCATGAATAAGTTGCCACTCTTTCTCGTTTCCTACAAAACTATAAACCGTCATTTTTTGTCATGCCACCACTCTTTTTGATTATTTTCATTCATAGATTTTAAGATTACTCCCCTCTTTCCCACCCACTTATCTCGTCTTTAGAATAGATCCCCCGAGGGGAATCCCCGTGACCGCCGAACGGCCACAACAGACAAGCGGGCAGGAAGGAGTGGGGAACCTCCTTGAGTGGGTTAGACAATCACCTCTACCAAGTCTTCGGCGAGAAGATCAACCATAGAAGGTGCCCACGTGCCAATCGTGTCATCCGCCCCTCGCATGTCGATATGCGGACGGTACGTAATATCCGTACCTTCTGGCAGGATGTTAATCAGTGGGGCGCGATTCACCTTGAATTGCGAACCTTCGACGAGGAAAACGCCTTTTGCGTTCTTATGGGGTCATACCTTTCCTGTTAATTCGTTAAGTCTCTCCTCTATCCTAATAAGCCGTTCATCCACGCGGTCGAGTTCGTCCATGGCGAAATCCTCAAATCGTTCAGTTACGAAATCCATAGTCTCGGTTGCATCTTTTCCATCTATTCTGGCATCATGAAAGGCCTGATTTACTGCGCGCGTTATCCTCTCGCTCGGCTTCATCCGTTCGAGCTTATCGTCTTCGGGGGCGATTTCTTTTACACCTTCCTTCTTAGGCCATTCACAACCCATTTTCCCGCAGAAAGGAGTTCTTATATTTGGCGTACACTTGCACATATATTTATAGTGTTTTCACATCAATCACCCCTTTTTCGATGAGGTGGAGGAGTAAGAGGGCGCGAGCGTCTTGTTCGGTATTAGCAACAGTTACGTGAATCCAATCGCCTATTGGTTGTCCACTCGTCGTCTTATTCTGAATACCTAATTTTATTCTTCTTTTTTTAACATTCGTATCTTGAATTATCATTGGATACGAATGTTCATTAGGCAGCATCTCTCCCAGTTCCGACGATAGGAAGGCGGAAGCATTCCATTCGATCTCACCAGACAAGATAGCAAGTTCAATACCGTCTTCTGGTACCTGAACAAGCAATGGTTCTTTGTTAAGGCTGTATTTCCTCCACTCGAAGCAACTCTCCTGCTTCACTCCCGCTTCTTTCAGCCTGCGGGAGAGTTCGAGCGATGTGACGTGGTTGGTGAGCATAGTGTTATTTCTTCAACTGCTTATATAACTCAGCACAAATGACCCGTGTTACTCCTTGTGCAATTTTCTCCGCCAACAATCGCATCATTTCCAGTTCGCTCGGAATGGTATCTGCCAAACGCTCCTCAAATGTGTACTCTTTCCCATTCAACGTAAAAGCGATGAAGAAAAGACCAGGTCGACCCATATCATCTATCCCCTGTTTAATAACAATGCCTTTCAAGAGATTGCCATCAGATACATGCGTCTTTACGATATTCTTCAAAAAACTACTCTTAACTTCATCGTACATATCTACGACGCGGTCTGGTGAGATCGTTTTTTCGACAACGCGGGTGACTGGTGTTACAGTTGTTGTGTGGTGTGTAGTGTTAAACATATCGTTATTTCTTCTCTCTAATTCGGCGGTTTAGTTCGCGGATGACAGATTTTTTAGTACGGATATGATCCAAGACGCCTTCATCTAACCCAGAATAAACTACCGCTTCCACCAGCTTCTTCACCGACATTTTTTTGAGGTTCATATAATCAATTCGTATAAGAAGTTAATCGTAGCCTCATCCTGTTCATGGAGAGGTTTGAGGAGGTTCCACGTTCCGATCAAGTAATAATAGAGATGTCCTTCGTTACCTATAACAGCCGTAAAAGCTGTAAATCTCTTCAAGAGTTCTATCCATCCGATGTTCTTCGCTTTGTGTTCAATTAGTAAGCAAACATCCGCAAGCTGAACAGGAGTCTCTGATTCTGTCACGCTTCCATCATCCCAATTTTTCCCGTATTCAATATCTTGCCGAGATGGATTCACTGTAATACAGGCTTCACGGATCGCTTCGAGCTTTTGTTGGTGGGTCATAAGCCGTATAAATCATCGTAAAGTTGTTGAAGCCGATGTATCTTCTCTTTCTGCTCTTCTTTTATATATTGGGGGGTGTAAGGATATCGTACCGCCTCTCGTAACTCTTCGATTCTGGCTTGTAGTTCTTCTTTCATAACATTTTCATGAGATAAGCCTCTACGTCTTTCATTCCTTGTTCGGGAGTATTAGGATAAGGAAATACATATTTAAGGGCTATATTTTCTACTACTTCCATCGCTCTTTCATAAATCCCGTGTTCTTTCCACCCTTTTTTCTCCGCAATCAATGGAATCACGCGGATGAGTTCAGAGAAGGTGTAAGCCGATATCTTAGTGTCGATATGGTAACTCTCTGCCAAACGATACCGCTTCGTTAGACGAGTAAGTTGCATTCTTCCAAAACTATGTACCCATCCAAAATACGTCTTCTGCCCCCCGATGATCTCAAAGACCTTACGAGAGAACTCTAGGGATGTTGTTGGGTTGGACATATGGTTATTTTCATAGGGAGGGGTTAGTTTTATACCACTCATTTCTTTCCTTTCTGCCACTTGCAAATGTGAACTCAATGAATGATAGAGATAAGCGGAATGTTTCTCCTTTTCGTTTTTTACAATGTTTATTTTTGTCGTATTCAATGACACGAGGACTTCTGACTGGTAGGAATTGAGATCCCCAAGGACGATATTTATCTCTCTCTTTTACAAGAAACTCGTTTGCTATTTCACACGCTTTTTCTCTTGCGGTTTCGGATTCTGATTCAAAATAGACAAATGTTCCGCATCCGTTACGAAAGAATTGTATTTGATAGAATTTCATATTCATTCAATCCTCACCTCAACCCCCTTCTCCGCCAATAGCTTTTCCGCTTCAGCGCGGGAGATGATTTTAGTAAATCCTTTAGGTAGAAGAATATATTTACTTTTAATTGCATCTAGAGACATTGATTCAAAGATAATACCAGAATCATTCCTAGCTATAACAAGATGAACTTTCATCTTACATATCGTGCCAGTACCACGATGTTCGACTGTGCGATTAGCAACTTCATCCAATGTAAGAGAATCGAACGTCTTCTCCGGCTCTACAGGCAAGGCGGCAAAATACGAAATATGCATACATTTCATCCTATCATCTGAAGTCCTAAAAAAGATGCACCGATCATCTGAATCAAACCCAATAACTTCAAAGATCGTACCTGGTCTTATACCAAAACTATCATTTTTAAGAATAACGCTACTACCTTTCTTCGTTTGTGAAGAAGCTGGAATAGTACCAGTAAAAGATTGAAGTTTTTCGTGATCTTTATAAATCATATATTTATTCCTAGATAATCAGCGTTATGAATGCGATAGACCAACCAACGAATATTCCAAATAGGAATACCATTCCATATGAGAACCAGCGTTTCATCTTTTTCTGATCCATACATGTCGATCTATCTTAGATATTTCGTACCAGAACTCGTTGAATACGAGATATCAATCATCTTCTTGATAATATCAACGAAATTCTGATCAGCCTCTAGGAAGCTTTTATCTGAATTGATAAGCGTACGGATCTGTTTCGTCGTATCCTCAATTTGGTCAACCGTTTTAAAAATCAATTCATCCTGCTTACGATTATCGACATAATTCATGACGGTGAGTAAGAGAACGATTCCTAAAGCGATAGAGAAAATTGCATCTTTCATAGATATGATTACTATATTTTTTTATAATTGAATGTATTCTTATCCCTTCACGACGCCAAGTGGAGTAAGTTCAACGATGATGTCGACAAGATCTTCCTGATTCTTCATGACGACATCAATATCTTTATAAGAACCTGGAGCTTCATCCAAATCCTCTACTCCTCGAATAGCATGAAGAACGCCCATATCGTCTAACTTCTTCTTCTCCTCTTCGAGGTTAAGTGTCCGCTGAGCTTCTCTGCGACCCATCTTCCGTCCTGCACCATGCGAACAAGAGTCAAAACTGTCCTTACAGCCCTTTCCACGTACAATATATGACTTAGTACCTTGAGAGCCTGGAATGATCCCTACGGTGCCATTTTGGGCCAATGTAGCCCCTTTGCGATGGACAAGGACATCCTTTCCGAAGTGATGCTCTAATACAGCATAGTTATGAGCGATATCTATGAATTCAGGAAACAGATCATCCGTACCATCTTCATGAACGTGAGATCCTTTACGAAGATCCGATCCGCTTACATCAAAGATATCCTTGATACGATCCATCATCAGCTTACGATTCGCTTTTGCGAACTCTACACAGTATTGCATCTCTTTCATGTAATCTTTCCCCTGTTGAGAATCGAGAGGAAGGAAAGCAAGATCCCATTCTTTTGGAACTGCTGAATGCCATTCCGCATTTAGATTTTTTGCAACTCCATTGTAGTAATCGGCCACTTTCTTCCCTAGATTTCGAGATCCTGAATGGATCATGATCCATATAAAGCCATCAGATCCTTTTTGGATCTCTATAAAGTGATTTCCACCACCAAGTGTTCCGAGCTGCTTTAAAGCAGATTTATATTCCGATGAAACGATGTGGAGACCGGAAAAGTAACATAAATTCCCATTCTCTATCGCAACGCCATGAGGCATCAAAAGCTGATCCTGATCCTGTTCATGATGATTGTGTCCAAGAGGTATTTGTTCACGAATCCTCCCCATTATCATCTTCAGCTGATCAATGGAAATTTCTGTTAAGCATGTTCGTACAGCTGTAACGCCACATCCAATATCTGATCCAACTGCATAAGGAATTACAACATTTTCTGTTGCCAAAACTCCACCGATTGGCATTCCGAATCCCTGATGAGAATCCGGCATGATCGCTACGTGGTGAAAGGCAAACGGAAGATTAGCTAGATTCTTAGCCTGTTCTAAAGCCCCATCCTCGATCTCATCGAGCCACATCTTGATGGGTATATTCTCCGTTGAAATGATTTTCATAGATTTTATAGATCGTAAAGCGTCTTTATTGCCTTCTCCCGTTCTCGTTTTAATCGGATCTTTTCTTCTTTTCTTAGATTATTAAAAAACTTCGTCCATTTAGAAAATGGAGATATCAATCCATAACCACATACTTCATATCTAGGAAAAAATGGGAATATAAGACCCAAATCATCTACCTCACGTATCGTTGGAGCATTATCTGTCTTGATCTTCCAACAAGATGAATTAGAATTAACCTGTTTAAATACAGGAACGAATCTACCTGTAATACTATAAATAGATGAACTTCTAGCTATACGATATTCAATACGTGAAAAGAAATCATTCAATTCATTTTCTGGGATGTAGCGACGTTCCTGTTTTGTTCTAGAATAGAAAGCAATGAAACCTGCAATGATTCCAACTGTAATATATACCGAAAAGAAAAAGGCAAATACGATGCTTAGATTTATGAACATATTTTACCTATTTACACTGCTTGATATGACAAGCACAGAATACAACAACGGAAACAAAGTAGATAAACGTAACAAGCTGATATTCGGGAGAATCAGCAACGAGAACAGTAAATGCACAGAAAGAGGACAAGATAAGAAGTATCCAAGCAAATATTTTCATATATTTCAGTTATGGGTAAAGTCGTAATAGTTTGCCTACGAGTTCATTGATGATCGAATAGGCAAAACAGATAATGAATAGGACTACACAGAATAGAAGAAAATATCCAAAGATCTCCCTAAGAAAGAAAATGCACTTATCTTTCCACAGATGGATGATATCTTTAATCTTCATAAAGCTATGATAGCACATTCTGATGCACTTGTCAAGTACCTAATTCATTTGGGAAATTTTAATAATACCGGTGTATAACCCAATTAGAACAGATCCGACTAATGCTATAAGAGATAAGAAACAGGTAATATCTTCAGCATCAAGATCCAAATTCCGCACGTTTTGACGCAACATTCGAATATACATTCGAAGCTTGATTATTCTTGATGAGATAAATCGCTTGAATAGGAACATCCAAAAATCATATACCCACAAGACAGGAAACTTAGAAAGTTCATACTGTTCTGTAGGAACCCATTCCTTACATCTTCTACAACTAACATGATCTAATTTCCTTCTAAGTTTCTTCTGCACGAATGGATGACCAACAAACCTACAAAACCACGGTCCAAAGATCTTACGCATCTTCTTTCGTAAACGTGCTTTCCAGTGAAGCTTCATAATTCTACGTATCTTTTTTAGAATCAGAAATCGTCACACGAAATAAGAACTCAGGATACTCGTAATTTGGATCTAAGGTAAATGAAGAAAGAATCGCCCATTTGATCTCGAAGCAAAGATACAGAACAGCTGTATATGCTTCAAAGGCCCATAGATTTATAACAGAATCAGTCAGTTCAACCTTAAGCCCGCCAAAAGCATTTTCAGTTATTGTACATGGGAATATTCCCCAAACTCGACCTTTTCTTTCATTGGATTTCATAGGCTTTCACGCTTCTATAAGAAGCTGCTTTTTTCGTGATTCTTCTTCACGAACAGCTTCAATCTCCTCAAGACGCTTCTTCACTGACTTTCCAGTACAGCTTCTGCTACAACGAGGACAGTAATTTCCTCGAACAATGTAATTCTTATCAGGTTCTACGATCTCAGATCCGCAAGCAACGCAATTCGTTTTGATATTCATTTTATCATTCATATATTAAGTGTCTATTTATCTCCAAAATATGCGATGATCTTTTCTACAATTTCTTCCGTAATTCCTGTTGCCCATTCCGTTTTGAAGAAGTGAGACATCTGCTCAGGAAGCATATCAGAATCATCATCAAGAATAGCATACTCAACTACTTCAGTATGTTCATCTAACCATGCTTTAATCTCTTTTCCACGTTCACACTCTTCCGCTCCTCCTGGAATTGGCATATGAGGTGTCTTTCCATAAAGAGGTGCGACGCGTTTCGATACTTCATCCGTAGATTCATCCCAAAGCCTCCACGTTGAGCTGAGAACGACTTTAAGATCTGGAACATTGAGGATGATCTTCCCAACGAGAAACGAAAGATATGGATCAATGCCAATGAAACCAGCTGACGTACGCTGAACCGTTCTTTTCGAATTTACAACACCATCTACGTCTAGAAAAAGCACCTTTATTCCTTTTTTCTTTTTGTCATCCATAAGAAATCTATTTATAGAATTAGTTTCTCTACCATCTCGTCCATCCAATGTTGAATAGACGAGGGGCAGAACAACATTGAACTTATTTCGCTGCGTCGAGACTACTTTTGATACTTCTCAAGAGTGACTTCATATCCTCTTGTTCTTCATGTGTAAATTGATTGTTATCCTCAATGACATTCTGCAAGAAGCGCGCAACAACTAATGGGACGACCACAAGTGGTACAACGTGCATAAGAATGATCCCAATCAACCTTCCGAAGAATGTTACAGGATAGATGTCTCCATAACCAACCGTCATTGCCGTAACACATGACCACCAGATCGAATCCCATAAACTCTTTTTCTCCACAAAGGAGAATGCTATAGAACTCAATACGATGATGGACGCATAGATTACTGTAAGCTCCTTAAATGTATCAGTAGCCCTAGCAATAGACTTTTGGAATTTCATACTAGAACTTCACCTTTGGAGCTTTCTCCGATCCTACGTCACTCTTAAATAGTGAACGTGGATCGAAACCGAACAGCTTGGCGAAAATATTCTTAGGAAACCGACGAATGTTCAAGTTATAGTTTGAAGCGGTCGTATTATACTGATCGCGAGCTTTTGCAATAGAATCTTCAGTCTTGCCAAGATCTGCCTGCAATGACTTTACGTTCTCATTACTTTTAAGCTCAGGATAAGCTTCTGTGATGACAAGGAGACGAGACAGTGCAGATTCTACATTCCCAGCTGCTGCTGCCTGTTCACTAGAACTCTTTGATCCAGCATAGGCAGAACGTGCATCGGCGATGTCTTTGAAAACCTTTTGTTCCTGACCCTGCGCGCCCTTTACGGTCTCTACAAGATTCTCGATAAGATCAAGGCGACGCTGATACTGCGTCTCAACCATCGACCATGACTTATCAACTTGGGTACCACTCTTTACGAGTGAATTGTAATTCCCGACGAGCCAAAGACCCGCAAGAACGAAGAAACCAGCAATGGAGAGAAAAATGATAGTAGCTTTAGACATATGACGGTTTTGATGAACGCTTATTGATTAAGTACGCGATACCAGCAATAACACCTCCTAGAAACAGGATCGTGATCACCCAATTAAGAATATACATTGGATCTGTCCCTTCTTCCTGAACAACCTTTTCGGTTGCTGCTGCGCCATTCTCACCAGGTGTTGAAACAACAGCTTCTCGATGCTGTTGATTCGACATAATGAGGTAGAACGGAAGCCAGTCCATGATTCCACTATCTCGATAGTAAACAGTAGAACCTACTGGTGCTGTATATCCTCCACGAAACTTGGGAGCAAAGTCCTTATCAACGACATAACCCTTATTCGAATATGTCTTACTTCCTACCGTCTTTTTTGAAGGTGACGTTACTGTCTTTGTTGCTGTAGATGGCTTCACTGAAGGAGCCTTTGGAGGTGTCACTTTTGGAGCAGCTGGTGCGGTAACTGGAGAAGGCTTTGCTACCGGTGTAGGAGTTGTCTTCACCGTAGGAGTAGATGGTCTCGCTGCTGGTCTTGCAGAACCACCTCGCGCACCTCCGCCCTTAGCACTCACTGAATGAGGAATAAGAAAGACTGACACTAAGAGAATTGAGATAAAAACAATGATTTTTTTCATAATATGTTAATTAGGAATTGAAACGATGATTCTACGAACAACGTGTCCTTCGTTTGGTTTTGATTTATAAATACCAGAAACAAATTCTTCGGCTTTTTGATTGTCATAGAAGACGTACATGAGTTCCTCTTCTCCATCATGATCCTTTTCTCGAAAGACCCCAAACATATAGATCTCTCTTACCGATGTGGTTGAACCGGCCATAGGCATTGTTTAATTTTAAGTATTATTAGAGGTGCTAACGCTTTCTGATGCATCCGATTCAGTCACTCTTCCAAGACGACTTCCTTGCCAAATCCTTCTCAACTCTTCAGGAGATATAATGTCCCTTGTACTGGTACGTAATACTGTCGATGGTCTAGTTGATCTAGTCGGTCTATCACTTGAAGAAGGTCTAGATGGTATATCACTTGAAGAAGGTGCATAATCCCAACCATCTGACTGTCTTCCTGGACTTGCTTGATAAATAAAAGAATATTGATCAGCTAACGATCGTAAACCGTATTCTATCGCTTCTCCGTGAGATTCTGGTAAGCCGGAAAAAACGGAGAAAACGCCACAATAAGATTTTAAAGATTGTTTGGAAGTTCTTTTTTTTTTACCTGTTCTTCAAGAAATTTCTCCAACGAACTCCTTTCGATTATTTCGAAGACGTACCGAGAATAGAAAGGGAATGTCGTAATGAAGTTTCTATTTACATCTACCAGAAAACGATTAACTCTATCCTCGTCGGTACGTTTTTTTAAAGTTCCAATGAATTCAGAGATAAACTTTCGTTTAGCATCCAAGTCTGAACGAGATTTCAATGGAAGTAAAATATCTAGAGATGGGCCAGGCTTAACAGCATCCTTATTCTCAACGAGAAACTCAGAAACAGATGCAACGAACTTCTCAAGGAACAATTCTACGATGTCCGAATTTGACTGAAGATCGAATGAAAAAGCGAAAGGGTACTCCTTTTCATCGAAGATCGGTTTTACCTCAACAAGGATATTCCCTTGCATATTGATAAAAGCGAGAAATGGGGTTGGCTCATATGCCGCCTCCACAGAAAGATCATGTGGCACGACAAGTCTACCTGGACTAAGGGTTAACCATTTATGCTTCATGTTCATAGGTATTTTTTATTATCTTCATCATAGCATATATCTCGACACTTGTCAAGTACCTAACTGTGGATATAATACCTTGATAAGTCTTTCTTCTAAAGTTCCTGCATTGTGCAGTTGGCGACAACGTTCTCGTGAGATATCCAAGATCGCTGAAATGTCTCTTCTTGAATACACCTTCCCATTGATCGTATAGACGTACCTAGATCTGTTTGTCTTTAAACCAACAGGTGGGTTGATAGTCCATTTAAAATTCTTAGGACCTAATGGCTTCGAATCATCTTTTTGGATTAAATAAACTCGTTGATACCCTGTAGCTGATCTATCACCAAATGGATATGATTCGAATGTATCATCTGCAAACTGTACGAAATTCCACCATTCCTCAGGAAGACGTTTGATGTGCTTAAGATGTGTCCAGAACTTCCAAAAAGCTGTTCCAGAAAGCCCATGTGTTGTTTTCGAATCCGTATTGCCACAACCGCAACTTTGGCTTAAACCCCTTATAATGTTAGATTCTCTAAAGTCTCTAATAATTCCGCAATCACATTTACACTTCCAATATGAATAACCTTGAGAAGAATTTTTTCCTTTTCTCATTCCAGCCCATGCTAAGACGAGAAGTCTTCCAAATCTCTCACCAACCAAATCTGACCGTCTACATCTCTTAAGAGATTTTAACTTCAAGCAACCACAGCTACGTTTCGTTCTCGTCTCATACGCATACTTTTTGACATTAAGAACTTTTCCACATTCACATCGACATCGAAGATACCCATTACGAGTCGCTTCCCGAAGCACTGTTAAATAGGTTTCCATTTTTCGTCTTTCGCGTGTAGGAATAGAAATAATTTTTGTCATATCATTCTATTTCTTAAGCATCCTCTCTCGAATTCGATAGAATTGCGATTTCTTAATACCGAGATGACCGCAGATCTTCGTAACATCACGAATACCTTTAGAGATGAGATCTTTAATACCAGATACACGCTTCTTAAAGATATCGTCATTTCGTTCCTTCATCGTTTTATAAGAAGGAGCAGGCAATGATGCTTGAGTAACAGCATTCATAATTCCTCCAAAATGTTTTTGATATGTCCCATAAGAAGGAATAAGCCCTGAAACACAATCTGAAATTGATGGGATTCGATTATGCTGACGATAGAAATTCCTAATAGCATCCAACAACTGATCATCTGTATATCTCCAAGACGACTTCAATGAATGACCTCCAACCTTATTTGGTTCGAAACCGGCTGCTCGTACAGCATTTGTCCATGACCCAAACACGCGAACAAACGTGCCTTGCGAAGAATTAAAATCTCTACTCGAAGGCACTCTACCATGTTCGCGATGAAACTCCTTAATTCGGTTTAAAAGTTGAAGATAACAGGTACCCTTTACATTCTTTGTCTCAAACCGCGTTTCCCAATTCTTCTTCATCTCTTCAGAAATCTTTCTCTTCGTTGCTTCTGTATGCGGTGTTGAATGAGACCGAAGATTCGCAAGACATGCATCTTGATGAACATGCACAAGCTTCGCTCGCTCCTGATCAGAAATAAGAATCGTCTTCTTATTAAGGCCGACAAGATCTCGATACTGAGCCGTATTCATATTATGCTCTCGATGTATATGATTCGAGAGATTCGGATACCACTCACCACAAAAATGACACTGAAGATCTCCAGTCTCTTCATCAGCTAATAAGACACCACGAAAACCATAGCCTCTATCGAAAGGCATAAATGGTTCTTTATAGTGGTACAGAGCTACGCTACCACTTGGCGCATCTGGATATTCCATGAACTGTTCTCTAACTCTTTTCATATATTTTAAATTAGATTGCTTATCCTAACTATATACTCGCTTATCCCTATCTCTATAAACGGGGCTAGGTGGGAGGGTTAATGGAAGGAACGGAGAGATAGGGATAGGTGAGTATACATACTCACCTATCCCTAAGAACCATTACCTAAAAATCGAATTGAAGTTCCGGTCTTTCTCTTCTTCTTTTGACAATCAGGACAATTCCACGGTCTATTGTTCCTATAAGTAAACGATTCACCACACGTTGTACAATTCACTGTCTTCTCTTTTCCTGGAGATCTTTTTCTTGGAGCGCGCATGTATTAGTAGAAATTATTCTTCAGAATCATCTCTTGATCGCTTTCTGCGTCGTCCGGAACTTCTATCCGCATTGTCCATACGTGCTCGAAGTTCTTTTATTCGTGCGATTTCCCTCTTTTTCACGCCATCAATTCTTGCCTTCGTAGCCTGCTCAACTGACTGAATATCCTTTGGATGAAGCTTCTTATGAGTTTCCTGTCGCTTCTTTTTGTTAAGAACGCTACGTGCAAAATCATTCTTCCACTTCGTTTTTCTGCGATCTGACTTCATATTAGATAATGATAAATGGTTGATTATTATCTTTAAGCTTTGCTTCGAATTCCTCCTTAGTTATTTGAAGATCTTCTTCTGGACATACAATGTAGAAATACGCACGTTGATTCCCTGTACTTATAAACCACTGACTCCTTTCATAAGGATGGCTAATATCTCCATATCTATCAAAAACATTCAGTGGAACTATATTTCTTAAATAGATATCACGAGTATCCATGCGAAATATGGTTCCAACGAGAAAATCATCTGTAAACACTGCTCCAGCATCTTCTCTTCCAGTAGGAATTCTATAATTATATCTTTCAATGATACCAGCACCGTCTGCATTAGTAATAATCTGAGTACCAGGAACTAATCTTGCTAATGCTCCAGGATCACAAAAAAGAAACTTTTCAGATTTACGGTAAATACTCATAGGTAACGACATCCTAACACATTTCTATCTACTTGTCAAGTATCTATTTATCAACAGATACCATCTTCCGTTCTATTGCAGAAAGAACAAGATTTGCGAACGTTGATTCAACAGCTTCTTCGGTACCATCGACGAGCTTCGAGATAACTCGATCTTTCGATGAGATAATATTTTTCATAACTTCATCAATCGTTCCTTTTGAAAAAAATTGGTAGACGGAAACTGGATTCTTCTGACCGATACGATGGCATCGTGCTTCAGCCTGAGAAGCATCAGATGGACACCAGCTAAAATCTAGAAACAATACGATATGTGCATTCGTAAGTGTAATACCTGTATTCGCTGATTTAATCCCACCAAGAAAGATCTTCTTCTCAGGATCGTTTTGGAATGCTTTTACAATATCTCTACGCTCCTCATCAGCCGTTTCACCTAAGATCGTAACCGCTGAAGATCCAAAGTATTCACCTAATTGATGGATAGGATCAACAAACGATGAGAAAACGACAATCTTTTCTCCATTTTCGATAACGTCTTCAATAAATGAGATCGCAGATTTTAACTTTCCAGCAGATGCAATCTGCCGAAGAACGTTGAGCTTCACAAGCTGTTTTGCTTGGAGTGATCGCAACGCCTCTTTCGACGTTTTCTTTTTCTTCTCAACGAGAAACTTAAAAAGATCTTCTTCGGCCTGGACGTAATCAGCTTTAGCCTCTTCTGATAATTCTACGGGAACAGAGATAAGAGGAAGTTTTTCTGGAAGGTCGTCTAGAACATCTTCCTTCTTTCGACGTAAGAAGTATGGAGCAATTCTTTTACGCAATTCATCAATATTCGTAGAACCAGAAGAATCCCAACCGTACATGCCCATATGTCCTCCACAGAACTTTTTAGAAAACGACATCCAGCTTCCCCATTCTTTCGGATGAAGGATGTTCAATGGGACGAACAGCTCCGATGGTCTATTCATGACAGGCGTCCCAGACAGAAAGAGAACATGTTCTGATGAACGTGCTAAAAACATCGCTGCTTTTGTACGCCTAGCTGCGAGTGATTTTATCATGTGACTTTCATCAAATATGATTGCATCCCATCGAAGAACGGAAATAGGTTCAACGAACTTTCGAAGAAGATCATAGTTCACGATAAAAACATTCTTTTTCGGATCTCGAAAAACTTTTGATGGCGTCTTGGAATCAATGACAACTGGTTTCAATCTCGTCCACTTCTCAACTTCATCGTACCAGGAATATTTAACCGTAGCCGGACAAACAACAAGAACACGAGAGAAATTCTCGTGAGCAACGTATGCGAGAGATTGGAGACTCTTACCACAATTATGAACAATAAACCCATTCGCAATGAAATTCCTATCAGGATCATCCATCACAACATCATAGACATGATGCTTTCCAACACCATCAATAGAGACAATCTCACGAGCAGAACATGCTTCATCAGAATCTGGAGTAATAGATGATTCCATGAAGACTTCTTCGCCAATAGTCAATGAACTTGCTTCAACCCACTCAACATCATTTCCAAATCTCGCGACAAGAACCTTATGATCTGGCGTGAGGATGATGCTCTTCTTCTCTTTCGCAACCTGGACCGTAATACGAATAGCATCTTTCTTCCCCTTGTCTAGAACGTCCATAACCTGATTCAAATGAAATGGAAGAACCTTCCCTTCGAGACATGACCGAAGAAAAACCTTCTTTCCATGCCAAGCATCTTTAGAGAATTTCTCATAAAACGAAGAAAGCTTCATCTCTTCTTTTTTTGCATTCCCAATGAAAACAGAAACGATCGCATCTCCAGAGATACAACCCATTTCGTCCGCTAGGATTGCTCGCCCATTCGCATTCAAAAGAAACTCAGTTCCAACGCGTTGATACCCATAGAGTTTCTCACCATTTTTGACATTATTTGGGACAAAATCCGTTTCTTTCTTTTCTTTCAGATACATAGCCTGATCCTTTCGAACTTCAGCCTCTTGTTGCATCAAATGATTGAGTTTCCATTTATTTCTTACCGTATCCGAAACACTTGTCGTTGGAAACTTATTCACGATAAGGGCGACAATCTCATACTGAGAAAATCTCCATACCTTGCTCGTTGCATCAAAAGAGAATTCCTTCCAACCATACTTCTCCTTGATGAGCCTACAAAAATCCAGAAATACAACTGAAAAAGGGAACTCAAACACTAATTCGTGATAAGCCGTCTTTTCATATCGTATTTCTGGATTTAAGACCGGCATAGACTACTTTTTCAGATCCTTCAAACGCTTATTCGATTTCTTACCATCTTCAATGGAAGATAAGAACTTTTTGACTTTTATACTATCGAAAATCCCCATACGACCGATCGTATATTCAGGTTTTAGAAGTCCAATAGACACGTAATATTGCAATTTTGTCTTCGGGAGACCAACGTCGAGAGCTATTTCTGCAAGAGACGTAAGTGATCCTTTAGATGAAGAAGTATTTTTTGACATAGTTATAATTATCCCAATAACAAAGCCCCAAATCTTGGGTAGAGCATAGCATATTTCTAGATACTTGTCAACTGATGTATCCACTATTCGACGCACGAGAAAAAATCTGCTATGCTGAATAGCAAACATTCATACTCACAACTATATGCAAAATGGACAGGAATTCATGCAGACACCAGAGATTTTCTCTACCAGAGATATCAAACTCGCCTCAACGCTCATGACATTGGGTTTTCCACTCGTCGGAATCGACTACCAGCGAGAAGGAACGAAGCCTCAAGCTGTTGGATATTTCAAGTTTAAACAGACAGATGCCCTAGAAGATGTGAAGATTGGCCATATGCAAGATCGCTACATGTTCCGTCGCCTCCTTGAGAACGTAAACGCATTACGTGCCGAGGTGACGAACATGAAATTGAACCCAAATTCCCAACAAAACGAGAGATCCTAAACCATTGACGGATGTGGAAATCTGTGGTAATGTGTCGCTGTAGAAAAAAAACATTTACGTTGTAGCGTTTAAATGGAAAAGATGATCGTCATCTGCTTGCAAGGATGAAGATCCCTGACCCGTCTCACGCTACAAAGTGAGACGGGTCTTCTTTATCCTAAAAAAACAAAAATTACGCTAAGTTAAGCGAAGAATTATATGGCATCAATCAAGTTTCAGAAAGGAAATTTCATTACAGTTCCGAACAAAGCATCACTGAGAGGACTGCCTGCCGCGTTACAAATCGTTTATATGTGGATTTGTGACTATGCAGATAATGATGGAAAATGCTTCCCATCATACACTCGATTGGCCGAAGATGCTGGAATCCATAGGGCAACAGCGATCGAAAATATAAAAAAACTCGTAGAAATAGGCATATTGAAAATAGAAAAGCGAGTCCGCAAAGATGGCGGATACTCAAGTAATGAGTTTACAATTCTATTGAAAGAAACTAAAGCAATTAATCTTTCAAAAAACGAAATTTGTGATGAAAAAGAACCAGGGGGGGAGTCGTCCTACGCTACTACCCCAGGTCGTCCTACGCTACTACCCCAGGTCGCCACAGACGACTACCTATATAAGGAACTATCTATTAACTCAATCCATAAGGAACAAGTGAACCCTATAGTCCCTTCGCTTTCGGTTCCGCCTCCGGCTGCGCCTTCGTCTCCTCCGAAAGCTCGGAGTGCGAGCGAGAACGAGATGAAGAAAAGATTAGACGATGATGAATTAGAAATTAGCTTTAAGACATTTTGGGATTTGTATCCTCGTCATGAAGCGCGGAAGGTTGCGTGGACGCGTTGGAAGAAGCTAAACATAAGTGCCAGCGAACTCTCGTTAATTCTTGGGGCTTTGGAAAAGTTCAAAAGAACAAAGCAGTGGAAGGACAATGGGGGGCAATTCATTCCTCACGCCGCCACATGGCTCAACCAAGAGCGATGGAAAGATGACTTGAAAATTAGAGATCCTTTGGGCTTAGAAACAGATTTTTCTAAGTTTGATCAGATTAAAATCAATTAAATCTATGAAAAATATAGGGGCTAGGTACGCATTAGCAAAACTTGAGGACGTTCAAGAAAATATCAGAGAACGCTTTAAAAACATAGAAAAAACAAGAAAAGGCTTATTCATCTTCGGTCCGGTCGGTTCTGGAAAGACGCATACGGCTTGTGCTTTATACAAAAACGCTCGTTTAAAAATACAGAAAAAAACGACTTGGGGCGAAGAAACGGAGGTTATCGTTGAACCGATTTTCTGGAATGTTTCGGAACTATTCCATGAACTAAGAAGTGATTTTGATCGTCAACAAGGTCAAAAAATGCATATCGAGGATCAAATAATGCAGCATAAAGGAATCTTATTTTTGGATGATATTGGTTCGGAAAAGGTCTCAGATTGGGTTTTAGAGACGTTTTATCTCATCATCAACAGCCGATACAACGAGATGTCTCCGATTATTTTCACGTCAAATTTCAACATTGGCGAAATAGCCACTCGACTAGGTGAACGAATTGCATCCCGCATTGTTGAATCTTGTGACATTTTTCGACTGGATGGTGATGACAGACGTTTAGGTGCCTCTAGGAATGCATCCTGAGGCCCAAAATTGACTTCTAATGCCTCTTACACCCTATTTAGGTATCAGATAGCCATTTAAGATTTAAGACGCCTTAGAAAGGCAAATAGAGGCATAAAACGATATGACGATAATTGAAGAGAAAATTACGAAGGTTTTGCTAGATCTTCAGCTTAATCCAGAAGACAAGTTCGGTTTCCGTTCTTTAACAGAAGCAAAAGCCCATAAGCGCAATGATAATGTGAATGAAATTGCTGTATTTAAGTTAAGTCTCCATCTCGAAGAAGCTTTAGAGACTGGGAATGGAAACCCATTAAAAGTAAAGTCTGCTAGATGTCCAGCATGGAGAGCGGATAACTTCTATGAAGGTCTAGGAAATTCGTACGAACACCTTCGTTGTAATCGTTCATGTTTTGTTCTTGAAAAGAATGGGCGCAGGACGAAAAGAATCTTCTGTCCAGCTTGTGGCTATCTCGGTGAATTTTTCTCAATTAACATAAAAAAGATGTAATTTATGAAAAAGAAATCACTCAAGAAAAGACAGATGGAGTTAACTTCGATCCAATGTATCGAACGCACGTATGATCTGAATGGACGGTGCATTTTTGAAAAAATAGAACTCTATTCGCCTAATAAAAAAGAAGATGATGAAAAAGTCGTAGGTTTCAGAAATAATCATAAGAAAAAATAGTATGCCACGTCATCGACCTTTTGCAGATATTGAGTTCATCAAGTGGGAAACATGCCCAAAGTGGGTACGAGATGGGAAGAAGTACCTTGAGAAGGAAATGCCACCATGCTCACATTACGCACCTAACTGCGTTGTTTGTGAAGCGTGGATCGGATTTATGAGGATCGCTTCACTTCTCGAAAAATAATAATAATAATGACTATGCCAAAGACCCATGCAACGAAGAAGGTAGAAAAGAATGTATCATATTTCAACCTTCCTGATAGCGTAGAAAAAGCGATATTTGAATATGCAGGAATGTCTTTCACCCCAACAGGGATCAATTTCTTCGATAAGACATTCAACGGTGGACTAGAAGATGGAAGTATCTATCTTTTTGTAGGTCCTGCTAAGTCTGGAAAGTCAACCATTCTTCGAAGTCTTGGATATTCGATCTCGAAAAAGCGTCCAGTAATTTATGCCAACTTCGAGCAGCTCCATCGAAATGTAACGGCAAAACTCTATGAGATGTTTACGGGGACAGATCTTCGAGGGATGCTCCAAGATAATGCAGATGGTGTCTGGGAATCTCTCAAGCTCTTTCCAGACGTTCCATTCTATCTCGTGAAGTGGACAGATGCGCTTGATAATAAGGCGTTTAATCTAGAAGTAAAAACTCAGTTGCATGAGAACGTCCGTCAGGTCCGTGAAGAGTTTGGCGTATCTCCAGTTCTCATTTTGGAAAATCTTACAGATATCTACAATGAACGTATGACTGGTTCTGGAGATTCCCTCTATCAGATCGCAGGACAGACGGCATTAGATATTAAGAACTTTGCCATCAAGGAAGAGATCCCCGTTCTCCTTGCTCACCATACACCAAAGATTACAGGTATTCGGCCTACGCTTGATGACGTACGTGATTCAAAGCGTATTGCTGATATTGCTCACAGTGTATTCTGTATGTTCGCTATAGAAGAGATTGATAGTCTTACTGGAACAACCGTTTCTCGTGAACGCCATGTTGCGTATATCGGAGGACGAGACTATGGTGAGTACCTCCAAGGGTCTGTAACAGTGCTCCCTAAATTAGAAATTGAGATTAAACCTGAATAGGTATGCAGAAAGACGAAGCCCTCATGCTCCTTTCCTCGATTGCAAGTTCACGCAATCGAAAAGATGCATATGATCTCTATCAACAAGTGTCTTCACCAAAAGATCTTATTGAGGAACAAGTAAAGAAATATCTTGAGGGCTTCGTCATTCCAACGCTCCATGGTTTGGATAAAAAAAGTTCTACTCTTTCATTTGAAAGTCAGATCTCTCTTTTCTCGAAACCGATAGAGGTCTCGTGGAAAGAGTGGATGGAGAACTTTCCCCATGGCGTTGTTGAAGTACGTGAAGATAGAACGAACGGAGATGTTCTTCTTCAAGGAATCCCGTATAGTGATGCATGGCCACTTGCAAGAAAAGCAGGAGTTTTCTATTCATTAAATGGTTTCTACGACGCTCCAACACCAGGTCACGTTCTTCGTCGCTCGGAAGATAACGTACGAAGCTACAATGCAATCTGGTCAGACTTTGATGGGGGTCCAGAAAAGAAACATCTCCTTCTATCGAAGATCATTTCTCTTCCGTTGACGCCAACGTTCGTGATTGAAACGAAGAACGGATATCACATCATCTATCTTCTTGAAAAGTCATATACAGATGGACCAGTTTGGCAGAATATTCAGAATGGCATTATCGAGTTTACTGATAGCGACAAAGCTTGTCGTAACGCATCAAGAACACTTCGAATGCCCTCTTCTTGGCACTGTAAAGGACTTTGGAAAGATCCTCAGGAAAATCCCTATCGAGTTGCTCTTATCTGGAAAGGAAAGCAGAAATATAGTCTAGACGATCTTTCCGAATACTATTCACCAAAACCTAAGAAGAAATATCAAACAAGATACTACGATCAATTTCAACCAAGCCAAGAGATCAAAATGCCGAATCAATTAAATCTTCCTGTAGGAGGAAGACACTTGGGATTGCTAGAAGAGGCTGGAAGGATATATGCTCATCTTGATCCGTCAAAAGCTCTAGAAGCACGAGAACTTATTAAACGTTGGTACGCATCCGCATCTACAGAAGTAAAACCGAACTTCGAAAAAGAAGTTGACGACATCTGTGATTTCGTTGAACGCCAACAATATGGGAGCATTACATCACGTTGATATGCCAATAGATAGAAATGACATTATCTCGATCTGTGAAGAGATGAACGTTCCAGAAGAAACGATCTTCGAAATAATTACGTATATTGATTCACACAAGAACGATGATCCTAAATCAGTTGATGCGATTTCTCAAACTCAAGGAATAACTCTTGAAGAACAAATCGCCGCAGAAACGGATTGGAAGAAAAAGACAGCATTAATTGCAATGAAAATATCAAGAGATATTCAAATATAAATCTATGCCTACCATAAAAATTGGAGATAAGAAACCTACCTGTTCGATAGAAGGTTGTTCTAGGACATGTCGAAATAAGGGTTTAACTCCTAGCGGAAAAAGAAAATACATGAACATTTGCCCAACGCATTTTTTGAAGAAAAAAAGATTAAAGAATAAGGAACAATTAGTATGATCAAAAAACAAGCAGCAGAAGGAGCAAAGACGCTTTCAGAAATTCTAAAAGAAGCGAGAAAGAAGTATGGAGAAGGGACGCTCGCTTTTGCCGATGACTTTGAAAGTCTTAATCTCGAAGTCATCCCTACGAATTGCTATTCGCTTGATGATGTCTTCGGCGTAGGCGGACTTCCACGTGGTCGCATCATCGAGATCTTCGGTCAACCGTCAGGAGGGAAAACAGCAATGTGCCTCTACCTCATCGCTCAGGCTCAGAAGGAAGGAAAGACAGCGGCATTTATTGATGCCGAATATTCTTATTCAAGCGATTATGCACAGAAGCTCGGTGTAGATACGAAAGAGCTTGTCTATATGCGACCAGAGACGGGTGAGGATGTCTTTGACGTTGTAGAGGATCTTGTGAAGTCAGGAGAGGTCGCGATCATTATCGTCGATTCAACTGCTGCTCTCATTCCAGCTTCTGAAGCAGAGGGGGAGATTTCTGATTCGACAATCGCTCTTCAAGCCAGACTTCTCGGCAAAGGTCTTCGGCGGATGATTCCGTTCGTCTCCAAGACGAATACGACTGTCATATTCATCTCGCAGACACGAGATCGTATTGGCGGATACGGACCAACGAAAGAATCTACCGGTGGGAATGCTCTCAAGTTCTTTGCTTCTGTAAGACTTGAAGTGAATAAATTGAAAGGCATTGAATCAGATGGAGCTTTGATTGGTAACCGTCTTAAAATCAAGGCTGTGAAAAATAAAGTAGCACCTCCGTTCAGAGAAGCAGAAATCGAACTTTACTTTGAGAGAGGTATTGATCAGATTCTCGATCTTATTGATTATGCAGAACGTTATGAAATCATCGAAAAAGCAGGCCACACGTACAGCTTCGAAGGCGAAAAAATCGGGGTTGGTAAAGAAAATGCCTGCAAAGAAGTCTCAGAAAACCAAGATCTCCAGAAAAAAATTAGAACCAAAGTCGAAGCGTTTAGATCTAAAAAAGACCCATCGGAAAATAAAGGAGAAAGCAAAGAAGGAAAGCGTTCCAGAGCAACCGATCAAGATCAAAAACGCGAAGACGCGTCTTGATTCTCACGTGTTTGCAATCAAAGAAGTTCTAGATGAACATCTTAAGAAAGAAGGTACGCTACAAGGTGTAGGGAATCATATATTCTTTATATCGACACGAAAGAATACGATAGAAGAGATTATTGCATCAGCGCATATTTCTTTTGAAGAAGATGCTACGAAGACAGTAAAGAAGTTCGCATTCGATGCTGCAAAACTTAGAACGAATATCCCTGTAGGTTTCTGTTTCCTATTCGAATCTTCTGTTCAGGTAAAGGATAAGAAAACGAATGGTGTAAAAATCTTACCACACACAATCTGCATTTCAGCTCAAACGTTAGATGGGCAATCACGTTTTGAAATGCTTGAAGAAGACGGTGACCATCTCGTGCATGTTCCAACGGAAGTTATGCCAGAGACCTTGAATGGAAAATGGGTAATCGTTCCAACGGATGAGGAAATGAAATCTTTCACAGAAAAGAATATCCCTGCGTATCAAGATAAGTTTCTGAAAACGATTGTAGACGAATACTTGTTTTATAAATTGTTTTCAACTGTTGGGATAGTTACCAACTAAAAACACTTGACAAGTTCATAAAATTGTGCTATGCTAACGTAGCACTCGAACTTTCAAAAAAGCGCACTAACCGTATACGACTATGAGTGACATTAACATCTTCGAAGAAGGAGTAAAGCCAACGGGTGAATGGATTAAGCTTGCAAATGTAGGTGACCGTTTTCAGGGTACTTATATTGGGAAGTTTAAGTCTGTTGACCAGAAGTATCATACCGAACAGATCGTCTATAAATTCATTAAGGATCGAAAGCTCTATTTCTGGGGTGTTCGGGCAACAAAGGTGCCTGTCCACAAGCAGATGAGTGCCGTGAATCCTGGTCAAATTGTAGGCGTGGTTTTTACGAAAGAACTTGCTCCAGAGAAAGGACAGAATCCTACAAAGATCTATGAGATCTTTTCAAAGGCTGATGCCATCGAAGAGGGTTGGGAGAAACTAGCTGCTGAATACAGAGGTGTCGGAGCTTATGATCCTGATTCACAGGATTTTGAGGAAGACGCACTTGCGCCTGCTGAAGATCCATTCTCTTCAACGCCAAGTGCTCAACCTCAGGTACCAACAGATGACCTTTTGAAAGAGATTAATATGATCTCTCGTCTCAAATTCCTTGCTGATTCGCAAGAAGAGATAAAGCAAAAGGTAGAAGAATTTACAGGTTTAGCTTTCATCCCTGGGAACTTTCCAGAGATTCTAAGCAAGCTTAAATAGGAAGACTTAAAAAGAAAACGCGCTTTGTTGAAAGATCGAGCATAATGAATATTACTATGAAAATTACCATTGTTAGAAACGATGTTCCAGTTACCATCGAGATGGATGCATCCGAAGTAACAGATATCTCATCCTTCCTAGAAACGATTAGCAATCCATCTCCTCGGTCACGTTTCTTGGATAAGACGAGAACGATTGATGTGAAATCTGTTTTAAGGAAAATGTCTCCGATTAAGAGTGAAAGGGCTGAAATTGAAGTATCAAATTCTTGGAATGATGACGATATTTCTACTATTGTCGATGGTATCTTAGAAGGGAAACGTCCGAATGAAATTGCAAATGATAAGAAGCTTACGTCACGTCATCCTTTCAGTAGCATTACTTGGCACGTCTATCAGGCAGCAGCTCCTGGGAAGGATCGCACAAAGTTCCAGATCCAGGTTTCGAAATTCTTAGCTGAAAAATTTCAGGGAACTCGAAATGAGCTTCATGAAAAATATCGAGAATTTCGCATTGCAAGCCGAGAGAAAAACGTATCTTAAGTAATTAAGTCGTTAAAACGAAATACCCATGAAAATCGGAATCGTAGGAGATTTGCATTTCAAAGATTCTTTAAGCTTTTCATTTAGCGTTAAAGATCATAGAGAAAAAGAAAAGCAAGATGTGCTTCAGACGATCATCTCGTCTCTTGCCGACTGCGATTCCGTTGTTTTCATGGGAGATCAACTTGATACGAAGCAGAGTTCTCCGCACGTTATTAAAGACTTCATTACGTTTATCGAAGCATTTCATGACAAACAATTATTCTTTCTTGCCGGTAATCATGAAAAATGGGGAGATGGGAGATCTGCTATAGATTTTTTACGTGAAGTGAAGAACAAGCAATGGCACGTTATTTCAAATTCTATTTTAAGAACTTTTATAGATGGAAAACGTTTTGTATTTCTACCATATTTCACACCTTCTGAATTAGAACGAAGATGGGGTGGCCAAGATAAGCAAGAGAATGTTGAACGTATTCTTGCAGAATTGCATGGAGAGTTTCTCTTTGCACATCATGCAATTAGTGGTGTTGAAACGTATGAAGGACAAACAGATCTCTTTAAAGAGATTGTTCTTCCAATGGAAAAACTTCTTGAAAAGATTCCAATCGTATTCGCTGGTCATATTCATAAACCAGGTGTTTATACCTTCGGATCTAAATTTTGTTGTATGACTGGATCAATATTTACCAAGAACGTTGGTGAGGATGAGAAATTCGTATGGAAACTTGATATAGATTCAAAACAATTGGAAAGAGTTCAGCTCCCCGTTCGTCCAATAAAGCGAATTTCTTCAGAACATCTTTCAGCATCTGAACTTGAAGAAATGCTCGAAAGCTGTCCATCAGATAGTATCTTGCGAATTATAAATACGAATCCAGAACTTTCATTCGAAAATATCTTAAAGAAGACAAAACAGTTTGACGGTGTTAGTATCAAGAATGAGTTTGTAAAGATACGTAAACAGATTCAGATTGATGAAGATGAGTTTCATCAAAAAGATATTCCAGGTCTTCTAAGAATATTCGCAAAAATAAGGAACTTACCTGAAGAAGATGTTCTTCAAGGCTTCGATCTCATCCCGAATACCGTATGAAATATATCTCTATTGGTTTAGATCTTTCGTTATGTCGAACAGGTATATCTATTATTGAAAGAGACGGTGTTTCAAAAAAAGAAGCTATTGAAACGTCTATCGTCACTTCAAAACCACCTGAAGAAAAATCTTATGCAACAGAAGCTCTTCGATTACTAGAAATAGCATCTTCTATTCTTAAGGTTGAAGAAAGGTTTGATTTTAAGAAAGTAAAAGTCTTATTTGTCCTCGAAGGCTTTGCTTACCTCGCACATAATACTTCAGCCGTATTTCAATTAGCTGGTCTTAGTTATCTTATACGGACATCTCTTGCTAAGAGGTCAATTCCATTTGTCGTAGTACAGCCAACGACATTGAAAAAGTTCATCACTGGAAAAGGAAATTCTCCAAAGGACATTGTTATGATGGACATCCTTCGACTCTATGATAGGAGGATCATAGATAATAACGAAGCCGACGCTTTTGGACTTGCTCGAATTGGGATGGATCTTATGCAAGGTTCTAAGAAATTGTTAAAACATCAAGAAGAAGTCCTTACACTCTTAAGATCACAACTATGAACTCCCCAAATTCTATTAAAGGTCTCTTTCCACTCCCATGTCCACATTGTGGAGTGATGAACTATGCAGCATTAGAAACTCAGATTCCATCAATCCAAAAGATCTATTCTCAGGAAGAGATTGATATGGCAAAAGAGGAAGTCATGAATAGGATTAGAACAAAGAATCTTTCAGAAGAAATCTTATGGAGTATCTCACAAAAGATTTCTGATAAGGATACGTTATTTGCTCCTGAAGACGTTGATAATGTTGTTGAACAGCTTCTTGCAGAGGTTTAATCTCATCACATGATCTTATTAGTTTCTCTTGAGTTGAAAGGATTCTTGAGTCACAAAGATACGAAAATATCTTTTGAACCTCAAGAACGTCTTTTGATTGATGGAGAAATAGGAGCTGGAAAGACTTCGATCATAGAGGCGATCGAATGGATTCTATACGAGAAGGCTAGGAATAAGACTGTTATCAATTTCGATGAAGATAAAGTTACTGGTATTCTTACTTTAAAGAATGGAGATGTCTTCATTAGAATCACCAGATCTTTAACAAAGGATCGTGCAGGGACTTTATCTGTTCAAGAGTCTGATTCGATTGATGGGAAGTTTATCTCGATAGGCGTATCGGGAAAGAAAAATCTTCAAGCATGGATAGAACGTGATTTTCTTTCTTGTCCGTATGAATTATTCATTAATTCAATCATCTATCCTCAACATTCACGAGAATCGTTCGTCTCACTTTCCGCATCACAAAGGAAGAGCCTCCTTCTCCAAATGTCTGGCTTAGATGATCTTAGTTCCTATTATGTAAAAGCATCTGATGAAATCAAGAAGCGTTTAACAGAAATATCTTCACTCGTTGTAGAGAAACAGTCGATAGATTCTTCTCTAAAACGTCTTCCGATCCTTGAAGAAGAACTAGAGAAAACGAAAAAGAAACTATCAGAAGCTGAAGATACTCTTCTTCAAAAGAAGACATTGCTAGATGAAAGAAGAGCATTAATGGTACCATTTAAAAGCGTTAGAAATGAGTATAAAATCATTTCTGATAAGCTTTTAAGACAACGAAGTTCGTTGAATATCATTGAATCAAGGATTTCTAAACTGAATGAGGAAAAGAGCCTTAAAGCAACGAAACAGGACATCAATTCTTTATTATCAGAATTAGAAACGATTGATTCTCAGTTGCATAAGATTCAAAAGAAAATAAATGAATCGAATCTCCTTGAACAAGAAATCCGATTAATTGTTTCTTCTAAACCAAATGAAATTCCATATGCAGACTCTATATTAAAAGCCCAAGAAGAACTTCAAAAGATCAGAGAAGAACATACATCGAAATGTATTCTTCGTGACGAATGTTTAAACTTCAAAGAACTTCTTACGACGAAAACCTCGTATATTGAAGAAATGATCAAGGACAGGTCTGAGCTTCTCTTCAACCAGGAAGAAAGAAAAAAAGAATATACTGAACGACTTGAAGCTCTCCTCCAAAAGAAAATCCAATACGAATCAGTGACGATTGAATACTCTTCATTGTTAAAAAAGAAGACAGAACTTGAAGATATTAAGAAAGTATTTCTTGAAAATGAACAATCGTATAAAGAATTGCTAGAATTCAATCTCAAACGCGATGCAACATTCGAGCAAATCGAGGAGCTAGAGAAAGAACTCATTCATCTAGAAGAAACAGCTTTCGATGAAAAGCAATTCGAATCTATTCGACAAGAGATAGAAATACTTGAAAAGGAAATTCAAGAACTCGAAGTTAGTATTCGTCTCTTTTCTACAAAGATTGGTGAGTTAGGCGGTACGATGAAGATGATCACTGAGATGAAAGAAAGAGGGATACTTATCGAATCTTCTATCGAAGAAAAACGTTCTGAATGTAGAAAACTTGGATACGTCAAAGATGCTTTCGGTGCAAATGGAATTCAAACAATCGCTATTGAGCTTCTTCTACCGAAGATCGAGCGAAGTGCAAATGAGATCCTATCACAACTATCGGACTTTTCTATCGGATTCGAAACTCAGAAATCCTCTCTAGACGGAGATACAACAATTGAGGGTCTCTTTATCAACATTACAAACCCAGAAGGAAAGGTATCTGACTTTTCGTCATTTTCTGGCGGAGAACGTCTAGCTATCACGATAGCCATTTCTGAGGCTTTTGCTTCCATCCAGAAGATAGGATTTCGGGTCATCGACGAACTCTTCGTTGGTCTAGACGCGAAAAGCATCCCAAGCTTTATCGAAACGTTGCAGAAGATTCAGGGAAGATTCGATCAAATGCTTTGCATATCGCACCTTCAAGAGGTTAAAAATGAATTTGAGAAGAAGATATACGTTGAAAAGCTTCATGGAATCTCATCCGTAACCTGTGTATAAGTACCACTTGACAAGTATCGAGAAATGTGTTATAGTGGGTTAACAATAAAGAACACATATGCCAATCGACATTGATGAACAGATTGATTTTCAAGACCAGGTATACTATGAAGAATATGGAAGTATCCTTCATCGTCTGGAAACTGAACCGATGAGTGCTGAAGAAGTAGGTAAGATTATCATGAAGTTTGCTCAGTATTTTTCAGAATACAATATTCGATTGACGGCTTCTGAGCGGAGGATGGCCCTCGTTGCAGAAGAGATCGAAAATCGACGTGATGAGAACAATAAGCCAATTACATCCGCGAAGGCAAAAGTCTTCCTTGATGCGACAGCTGAAGCTTCTCAACGCGATATCATCAAGACCCACCTTCAGAATGTTGAGAACTGTATTGCAGCTCTCAAATCACTTCAAAAGGGTCTTCTGAACGAATTCCATCAGATGTCGTCAACATAACAAACTGGTCAAAGATCATTCATTCGTAAGCAAACTATGAATAGCATCCTCAGCTTCTTTCGCAACATTCTCTTAAATGAGAATGACAGACTTCTCCAAAAAATGGGTATTGAATCTCGGAAAGGGATTCCTACATTTCTAGGAAAAGCAATTGCAAATGAACTAGCTTTCCGTGAGAATCGTGCAAACGTTATCGCGATCGCTAATTCATTCAAGGAATCAACCAAGAAGAAAAAAGATTAATTAACAATGAAAATGTATGTCTACGTGCTGTGCAAAAGAGTGTGAGTTGAAGAAAAATGGCGACATCAATATTGGAGAAACTGTTTCTTGGCATAATCGCCAGAATGGTTATTCTGGGACTGGTATTGTTGTGACGGGCAAGTGTAGATCAGAAGATGGGGTAATAAAATGGCTCATCAAGGTTACTAACGATGGTTTCAAAATTTCTGGCAAGTCTCCCGAAGCTAAGGATGCTCTCGTCTACTGGGGGGTGAAGAAGGGTTCTGGTCCTTATCAATGGGCAACATTCGTCGAGACCCACGACGGACGTTACATTGGAAATATTAATTTATTAATGAACAAAACTATGCCAAGCGCATCAAGTGTCAACGTAGACGTTCTCTCATTCCTTCGTAACTCCGAACTTACGGATGACGACAAGCTCCTGATCGAACTCGGTCTTGAAGATCCAACGCACGTACCAACGGCGAAGGGTATCCAGATCGCACAGGAATTGATCTACCGTGACAAGCGGGCTGAGATCATCACGATCGCTCAGAAGTTGAAGGCAGAACAGGACAAGGAGAAGGAATCTTCAAACTAGTCAAAAAAACAGGTAGATCAGGATAGAAAGATATCTATCCTGATCTACCTGTTAGGTAGTCCATGCTATAATTAGTTATATGAATTATGAATCGCATGGTAAACGGGATACGAAAATCTACCAGTGTTGGCATAACATGAAAAGCAGATGTACGAACAAAAAACATCCACAATATAAACATTACGGAGGCCGAGGTATATTCGTATGTAAGGAATGGGTATCGTTTCGTAACTTTTTCTCAGACATGGGTGATAGACCTGAGGGTATGACTCTAGAAAGAAAAGATAATAATAAAGGATATTCAAAGGATAATTGTAAATGGGCTACCGCAAAAGAACAGGCAAATAACCGTCGTTCAAATAGACTGATTCCATTTAATGGAAAGAGATTGAGTCTATCTGAATGGGCAAAGAATCTATGCATTGATAAGTCAGCCTTACGTCTTCGTCTAAAAAAGTGGACAGTAGAAAGAGCACTTACTGAGTCGTCAAAACGATTTAGTATAAAAAACAATCTGTGAACCTCATCATGAAGTCACTGTTATCTTTCTTCATAACTTGTTCCAGTCTGTTCGTTTCTATAACAAATACTACTGACATTGCACCGCCAGTTGTAGAAACGCCACCGATACAAGTTAGAGAAGAAGAAAAACCTGATCCTATCATGGTGGTTTCTCGCAGAGTTTCTGCCTATACATCAAGAGAAGAAGAAACGGATTCAACCCCGTGTTTGGCTGCAAATGGAGAAGATATATGTGTTCTTTACTACGAATACGATTCTCTCACATGTGCAGCTAATTTTGTTCCATTTGGAACGATCTTGGATATTCCAGGATATGGAACATGTGTTGTAAGAGATCGTATGGCAAAGAGTAGATGGAACATGGTAGATATCTACTTCGGACTTGAACTCGATAAGGCGTTAGAATGGGGTGTCAGGACAGTAGATGTTTCAATCAAAGAACCTTAACATCTTAAGAAGAAGAACATGTCTAAGAGGTGGAAGGATTGAGGTCGGCGTGTACCTTAAACACGGTCACTGGCCAGTGGCTTCACCGATGGTACTAATGTACCGATCTACTATCACTTAAATTGTTGATGGATCACAAGCCGAAAGGCGATCCATTGATCGTGATTGCTCATTGCAAAACCCTTAACCTCTAAGAAACGAAAGAGGAAATTGGAAATCTTTATACACGACACTTGGTATGATCCAGACGTGGGGACCTAGTGTGCGGAACACCCGAAATGCTAAATTTGAAGAAACGAAATCCTACTTACCGAATCCTTGCTTCTTAGACATATTCTTAATCTTAAGAATCCTAATACTATGAAAATCGCCGAAGGACTTTTGCTGCGTAAGCAGCTCGAAGCAAAAGTGAAGCAGTTGGAACCTTTAAAGCTTAATGGCGAAAACGGTGTTTACGACACAAAGGTCGTACGTCGTAAGGTTTCAGAAGATGTTGATGAGGTCACTCTCCAAAGTCCTCGTGTCGACATCAAGACTCTTACGAAGGAATACGATGTGTATGCCTCCCGTCTCCGTCGTCTTGATTCAGCAATTCAGAAAGCAAACTGGCAGTTTGATCTTGATTTCAGTGAAGAGGTTGAAGTGGTAACATCTGAGGTTGCAACTTCGTAAATTCCAGTTTATGGATACGGAAAAGAAGGTGATAAGGCGTGGTGATATTTTCAGAGATTCGAAAAAAGAGGAATGGTTTAGAGTTATTGGTATTCTTAGAGAAGGCGGAGAAACAATATTTTTCACAACCATTCCTAGGAAGACAGGAGATCTGAAAGAGGAAGATGATTTTCATTCAATCGTTACACTCACCGGTCTCTTGAAAGAAAGATATATTCCTATTGGAAATTTTTATGAAAAAGAGAATGAAAGAAGAGTTCTCTTTTCTAGAGATTAGGGATATAGCTATCTGCTCTCTGACGTAGTTCAGCTGGATAGAACAGAGGACTTCTAAGCCTTTAGACATCGGTTCGAACCCGATCGTCAGAACCATGGAGTTTATGTCAGTTATTCTCCTATAAAAATATTGATACGGGTTTGGCAGGAACGTATAAAAACTGTCCCATCGCGGAATGGAGAAATGGCATCTCGTCAGTTTCATAAGCTGAAGTTTCCAGTTCAAATCTGGATTCCGCATCCAGGCAAGCGTATACTGCTAAGGAGGCAGCGCAGACTGTAAATCTGTTGTCTTAAATGACTCGCTCGGATCGTTCCCGAGAGCTTGCACCAAGGGTCTGATCATATTTCGATAGGTTGCTCATTGAAAAATTGCAGGACAAGCTGTAGTAACTTGTTAAAAGGCTACGAAATTGTAATTGCCAAAGCTATTGAAAGTCTGAAGTCGTTCTACACTTCGGTGTTTCGAACCCCTTCATTCGTTGCGTCATTCGTCTAACGAACTGATGCCCGATCATCATGATTTGTTTGTAGGTCATGAATGATCGTCACTTATACAAACTGGTGGAGAACACAAATCTCACGCTCTGAATGTAGGTACATAGCAGCTCTTGCTTTAAGGAGCTAATCCTGTGAATGAAATTTTTCATATATCAGCCTATACACGGGAGAATCACCCGTCAGATCCACCAGAGAGGAATGTAGCTCAACGGTAGAGCAATTCGCTTATATCGAATAGGTCGTGGGATCGTCACCCACCATTCCTACCATCGGCCTGTGATGAAATGGTATACATGGGAGGCTTAGACCCTCTTGCCCTTTATTGGGTTTGCAAGTTCGAATCTTGCCAGACCGACCATCGAAATTTAAAACATTTCGTATCAACATATGCTTCGTTTTTTGGAAATTCTCTTCGGTCTAGCAGTCGTGACCGCTTGGGTAATACTTCTCGTGAAATATCTTAAATCGGAAAAGAAGAAAAAATAACTATGAACAAGATTAATCTTATCATTTCTGGTGTCATTGCATTTGCACTTTTAAGCATCATAATGATCCTAAATCCATTTGCACAGGTTTCAGCTGGTGAGCGTGGAGTTGTTCTAACATGGGGTGCTGCCGGAGATCAGGTTCTTACAGAAGGCCTCCACATGGTCACACCAATCGCTCAACATGTTCAGATTGTAGATATTCGAGTTCAGAAGGAACAGGTAGATGTTGCAGCAGCTTCAAAAGATCTCCAGACAGTGAATTCAACAGTTGCTATTAACTTTCATCCAGATCCAAGTAAGGTAAACATTCTTTGGAAGACCATTGGTAGTGATTATTCATCTCGAATCATCTCTCCAGTCGTTCAGGAAGGCGTTAAGGCTGTCACAGCCCGTTATACGGCAGAAGAACTCATTACGAAGCGAGAAGAGGTTCGTGACGGTATCAAGAATATTCTCACTGAACGTTTGAGCTTGAGTAACATCCTTATTGATGATTTCTCTATCATGAACTTCTCCTTCTCTAAGGGATTCAATGATGCGATTGAAGCGAAACAGACAGCTGTACAAGATGCATTAACGGCAGAAAATAAGTTGCGACAAATCAAGGTTGAAGCCGAACAGCGTGTTGCCACAGCTCAGGCAGAAGCTCAAGCTATCAAACTTCAGAGTGATGCCGCGAACAATGACAAGTATATCAATTTGAAAGCCCTTGAAGTTCAACTTGAAGCAGTCCATAAATGGAATGGTGTCTTGCCAACACAGATGACACCGAATGGAGCAGTTCCTTTCCTGAATCTTACGAAATAGGTACTTCATCGTATATGGTAAAAGCAAAACTTTCTCGTCTAAAGACAACCACTGCGTAATCACCGTCACCTAAGACGGAATTGATTATGCGCCATGAACACTTCAAAAGCTCGAATCAATCCATTCTATCCTAAACAGCACTTTACCCGTAAGGATCGTCGAAAGAATTACGATAATGCTGACTATCTGTGGATGATAGGGACGGGTTGGCGTAAAGACTTAAAATGCGCAACTGCCCGTAAGTCTAGGAGAAGAAAGATCGCAGATGAGACACCTTATAAAAAGCTTGTAGATCCATGGGCCTTTGATTGAACCTATTGGAGATGACGTTAGATCACTATGGTGGTCTTCCGTCTATGATAGATGATCTGAAATGACTTCTTTTCATCTATCATAGACGGAAACACGATGTTTCCGTCATTCGTCTTCGTGGACAATAAGCGTATAAAGATTGAACATGTTGAAGGGAACGACCTCGGTCTTCCTGTGTAGACACTATCGAGCTTTGCTTATTACGAATCTTAGACACAAAAGTTCCATAGACTGATAAATCTCCCTGGAGATTTCGCAAGATAGGTCGAATGGTCAGGAAAATCAAAGATTAAGTAGCGGATAGAGAAACGGGCATCATTTCCCCTTAAAAGGAATGCCTACTCTATTGGTAAAATCACTGGTAACTCTTTTACGTGTATGGATGTGATATCGTGTACACGTAAGTGATCTTAATCTTTCTTTCCTTGAGGTGATGAGAACATAACCGTTCCCCTTTTGGTGGAGCCTCTGTTAATCAATTCATCTCTTCAAGGAAGGAAGCACTGGAGGACTAATTCATGAAAAATATTTCTATGACTTCCAAAAAGAAGCCAGCAGCCAAGACTTCCAAGAAGCCTACAAAGGTTGCAAAGAAGGTCGTGAAGACGACAAAGAAGGCATCAAAGTAGGTTCCAGAGGATGATCTTTTGATCATGCAGGGCCTTTCGGTCCCTATACGGGACTTCCCTGAGAGTGTATGAAATTAGGGATATGATACACAGGTGAGTTCCTTTAAAGGGAAGAGATTAGTTCATGGGGTACGTCCCTGCGGTTTCAAATTGGAACGTATTTTCCAGTGGAGTTTACAAATCAGGTGTAAGTCGATTTTCCTAGGAGCGGATCGACATCTTTAAAACCGAGTCCCCCATGAACTAATCTCTCTCGCCTCTAAGGAGCAATGAAAAGTCTAATGCTCGGAGCGTCGAAAGACGTGGATTGCCTTGCCACGGGGTGTCCGAGAATGATGTCAAATCATGGGGTGAGCGACCATTACTCTTTAGAGGTGGGATAGGATCTCCAGTCGTTGTAACACGCAGGGTGAGATCGCTATTCCAGCGAGATAAAAAGTCGTCCTTATCAAGATGCTAGTGACCCTTAAATAAGAATCTGCTGACCAACGCTTACACTAGCCGTTGTAATGGTCGGCTCTCGCCTTGGAACGATAATGTTGTTCAATGATATTGTGAAAGTAACTGCTTTCCCTGCCTATCAAAAGAACAGCCCCCCATTTTCGTTCCAAGGCGGATGGAGAATGAAGCCGTTCTTCAACCGTTGGCGATAGCGTTTATAAAAACGTGAGCTGTAGAGGATTGAGTGGCGAAATTGGCAGACGCTGAAAGTCGAGCAATCGGCAAAGCTAGACGACTGATACGATCTCATTGCGTATCTAACTAGAAATAGTTGTCGGAGGACTAGCGTAACTGTGAGTTCAAATCTCACCTCAATCTTCTTTCGCCTCATGCTTCGGAGGATGTGTAATCAGCACAAGCTGGTGACCTTTCCCCCCTTCCGAAGCAGTAGGCGGGATCGGGAGCCTGATACCCGTGAGCGAGTACATACTAGTCAGAGATACTACGGGGAGGTGCTTAACTTCCCGTTATACCAAGTCTACCCTCGCACGGGTTACGAAAGGACAAGGGGTATCTCTCTCGTTCGAAGAAGTAATGATAACAATTCAAACCGTTGCCAGGGCTGAATGTTGCAACTCAAGCATAGGAGCCGAAAGGCTTGACTGATGAGCGAAAGCGAAACGAGAAATCGTATCTAAGAGTCCATATTCCTATGTTCAGTGATGGACGGTGTAGCCCAAAAAAAGAATTGTTTGATAGTTATTATTACTTTTTCGAACGGGATACCTCATACGTTCCCTAAACATGTTGAGTGTTAGAGAAGTTGCAACTTCTCTCTCGCTTTCTGCTTTAATATGAATATACCTGGCGTTATATGCATAATGTGGCAGAAAGCGGGTAAACCTATGAAATCTAGATCCACTCGACCAAAGAGAAGTAAAACCTTCCCTCAACTCCTTTCGAAGAAGAAAGTTTCTAAACGCCTTAATAGGCATGTTGCATCAAAACTCCGTCGTAGGATCTACGTTGAACAGGCTGGAAAATGTTTCTACTGCGGTTGCGAATGTATCCCTACAGATAACAAAAAGATAAGATTTGAAGACCAACCAGATAATCTTTTTACCATTGACCACATCTTTCCAATATCAGCCGGTGGAAGCAATCGCTATGCGAACTTATTAGGTAGCTGTAGGAAGTGCAATGAAGAAAAAGGAAAAACGACAGATTTGGCGACATTTCTTCTCAAGAAGAAAGAAGAAAGGTCGACCCTTGACAAGTGACGAAAAATATGCTATGATCTCTTTGCTCTCTGCACTGGGCAGTCCACCTGTCCGCTCATACACGAGTAGCGGAGAAGAGAACTTATCCCTTGGCTTAATTGCTGAGGGATTTGTTTTTTATGAACGAGTTGATGGCTCCGAAATACTTCTCAACGATTGGTTCGATCTGAGTGATAATACCCATGTAGCGATAAACATCCTCTTCGCGCTTTGCCCCTTCATAGCTTGAATAGTTCCTATTCATATCAGGTCTCGTGACAAGGTGGTATCCAATACGAAGGAGCTGATCTTCTGAGAGACCACTTCCATTTATCATATAGTCTTCAAAGACTTTATCCATGATCTTTTCAGATTCTCCAGCAAGTTTACCGGTTTCCATATTGTAGTCTCTACTGAACTCTTTCTCATCAAAAACTTCACCCTTCTCTTGGGCGGCTCTTCGCGCCTTATCCATGACAACGGAACGCGCTTTACGTCGCGCTTGGCGAGAAGCGTTGATGTTCGCGGCCATCTTTACAATGTGAGATTCAGGCGTGCCAGAAGTAATCTTAAAGAAGTCCTCACCTTTTTCTTCAATAAGTGATTTCTTTACTTCCTGTGCCGCAAAAAGGTCTGCGGCGTTCTGGGCCTTGATATCTGTACGCTCAATTGGTTTTAAACCTCTGAACTGATCCAGTATCTCAAAGAATGGCGTCAACTTCCCATCGGCTGCATTGATTCGATCATTGAGGTTAAAGATTTTCTCTAAAGAATACACGAGATCAGATGTCGATTCCAGGGTATTCTTTTCTTCGTCGACGAGTTGAAATGCCGTCTGGAAGTCTCGAAGCTCTTTAGAAATCTTCAGGATCTCCTTCTTCGTCGTAACTCCAAAAAGATGTGAGATGAGAACTTGGTTCGCATCCTGAAGACCTGTTTCCTTCAATCGACGTTCAAAGTCTCCATAGGTAACACCATCAACGGTCTCCTGTGCCAATTGACCAACGAAACGCGGATCGTTCTTCATATTCGAAGCAACAGGAAGATTCGAATCTCTTACTTGAGAGAGAATGCGACCTATTCCTTGTGCCTGACCAACGCCTTTCCCAGAATTCACTGCGGCATTTACCGTATAGCGAACACCTTGATCAGTCATTTCGATTGGCTTCTCTCCAGCTCCTTCTCCGAATTTCGTAAGAGGATCAAGAACAATATCTTTATCACTCTTACGCTGTGTTTCAATATAGTCAGCGTATTCCTCAGGAATGCCTCTCCCCTGGAGTTCATGCCCCTTCCCATAGATAGGGAAGACTTCATAAGCATCTCCATCAAAGTCGAACTCTTTTCGGACATATCCATCATATGCAGAAGTGATAATCGTGCCTTTTTTCACCTTCATTCCAAAGTCCTCAGCAATAACAACGTCTGCTTTTGCAAGAGCCGTAAGTCTCGTGATAGGTTGGCGAATGGAAACAACACTCGTTGGTTTTCCGATGCGCTCCCAGTCTGCACGAGAAAGCATGATTTCATTTGGCTTCAGATAGAGGTTCTTTGCCTGTTCCTTAAGGAACGTTTTTCCATAATCACTTAGACGGTTTGCCTTATCAGCGTCTTCAAGAACATCTACAATTCTATAGATATCTGCTTGATCGTCTAAGAGGTATCGAGCGTCTTTCTCTGAAAGAACGCTGTCACCAAATAACTCATTGAAATGAGTTCGTAACGTTCCTACTTTGTCCTTTACTTCTTTTGACTTTGCGAATGTCACGAGTTCTGCGACATGAGCGAAGTGACCAAGGTCTTCTTTCTTTGGATGATTTGCAACTTCAGAAATCTTCAAAGCCCCTTTTGAAGCAAGATCTGGTTGAACGTAATTGTAGGTAGATTCTCCTAAGAATCTTCCTGACATGATCTTTGATTGGAAAGCTTTTGCGATATTCTCTTCAAGTTTCTTTTCAATAAACATGTCTGGCGTATCCGAGCGACTGAGGAGCTGATTCATCTTCTCCCAATCTGCACTATCAATTTCTCCAACAAGGTCTATACCAAATTTCTCTTTGAATTTCGTATTAGCCTCTCGAATAACCTCACGTATCGGTGTCCCGTTTTTCTTTGCTTCTCGAATCGAGGAGAAGAGATCTGTGTAATCCTTGATTGGTTCTGAGAAGCGTTCCGTGAAAGCTTTATTTACAACAGGATCATTTGAAGCTCGTGAGTAGATAGAAGCAGCAGCCTTTGGCTTTGTAACCGCTTTCTTTGGGACAACCTTTGCGTGCCAAGATGAAGAAGGCGTCGTGCCTCCAACAATCCCATCTCCCATATCTTCAAGAAGTCCTAACCCAATTTTAACATTCTCTGAAGAGCCAACGATCGAGAACTTATCAAGAGGTTTCCCAATACGTCGTTCGAAAGAACGTTGCATGTGCTCAGGCATTGGATAGAATTGACCTTTGATGATTGCTGTTCCACTTCCAGTGTTCCAGACAAGGTTAGATTTGATATATCCAAGAGATGGGTCAGAATTCATTGCCTTCAAGAGAAGTTTAAATCCTTCTTCGGGAATGAAGTTCGCTCCATCCATAATATCTTTTCCATTAATCCCATCAAGAACCTTTGTACGCTTCACACTTTCCGTTGGGAGTTGGAGCATGTTCTCATCGACAAGCCCAAGTTCTCCCATTTTCTTTCCTGGAAAAACGAAGAGTGGCATCTGAACTTCATTCCCCTTTTCATCTCGAAGATCGAGTTTTGGTTCAGAAAAGTTGAGAATGCTTGTACGCTTGTTGAGCTTACCGAAATTCGAAGCTGTTTTCTGATCAAGACCTACGACATTCTGATAGAAAGAAACTCTAAATCGCTCACTTGGCGTCATCTTTTCAGCACCTTCGCCCGTATACATGTTTGCAAGCTTCTCGTTGTATTTTACCAAAATCGTATTCTTAATGTTGTTTCCAGCAATACCAATAACCACGTAACTGTCCTTTTCAGCACGTCCACTATTAACGATATCAAGAACTGCTTGATAGGCATCATCTGATTTTGTTTCAACCAAGCCATCTGTCTCATAACGCTTCAATTCAATCTTTCCAATATCTGGATTTCTTGATGTGAAGTCTTCAATGAGTCTATCTGTAGGACTCTTTGATTTCATGGTTAACGTTTCAACATCTTCTTGGATTTTACCGTTCTTTACTTGGAAGGCTTCACGTGGTTTCGCATCAATAATTCTTCGAAGAAGAACTTTAAAATCATTCTTCGTAGCCTCATTTGAAAAGAGTGATGGGAGTTCAACATCGTACTTTTCAGAAAAGTCTTTTGTACTCGTTTCCATTGATTCGATAAGCTCGTCCATTGCTTTATGAGAATCTCCGCCATTCTTCTCTCGAAGCTGCTGTAATCTCTTTTGGATATTCTCTCTGGAAAAACTATTCTTTCTTTCTTCAAGAGCAGATATCGTTTTCCCGAAATGGGACAACTGTTCACGCTGGTCCTCTGTAAGAGTTCTATTCCCGTTCTCAGAAAAGAACTTGTTACGCAAGTCATTACGCTTTGCAATGATCTCTTTCTGCTTAGAAGAGAAAACAATGGTAGAGAGTTCTAATTTTCCATTCTTAAGTGTACGAGCATCGCTTGGAGATGTAAGTGATACGTCTTGCGTATCAAATGGTCTATTCGTTGTAAGCTCATCAGAAAGAGCAATCCTTTCCTCTACGGTAGGATTTCGTACAAGTTCAACGCCAAGAGATTCTGCTGCTTTCTTTTCAACAGGGGTCTGAACAAAAGATTCTTCATTTCGTGTGACAATCTCTGCTTCACCCTTTTCAGGAACGTATTTAACATTCTTTCCTTCCTTGATTGCGGAAAGCTGATCTCGTACCTCCAAAGGTAAAGATTCAGGGATGTTTTCCTTCGTTTTCGGTTCTATCTGCTGTCTAACTGGTTCTTGTACCTTAGGTGGTTCCTCTATAGGAACTATGCGTGGCTCCGCGACAGTTTGCTTAACTTGAGGCTCTGATACCATCTGTGAGGCTCTAGGAGCCTCTATGACAGGTTCTTGTGGCAAAATTGGCGTCTGTACCTCTTGTTTAATTAGAAGGCTCTCAGTGGCCATTTTAGGCGTTTCAGGTGGTATTGTGGTATCTGATACTATTTCAGGAACAGGAAGGCTCTCAGGGGCCATTTTGGCCTCTACAGGAGCTTCTACTGGGACATCTGAAGGCTTTTGAATAGCTGTCTCTTTAACAGTTCTCTTAGACCCAAGAAGTGGAAGATCGAGAAAATGACCAAGAAGAGGGCTTTGAACGAATTCAGAGGTACGAAGAATACCGCTTACAATTCTTGCCTGATCAGAAATTGCTTGAATGTTTGCCGTTCCAGAAGAGATGCCATCTTCGAGTACCGAAAGAAGATCACGGAGAGAGACTGAATCTCCCTTAGCGATGATCTCTCCAGCTCTTTCTGGTGACAGAATTTCTCCGTAACGTTTTGAGATCTTTGAGACAAGATCATCAGCACTCTTACTTCCAGCAGCTTCAGAGAAGAATGAGAAAACTTCTTCACCGTCTTTTATCCTTTGGATGAATGCTTCAGAATATTCTTCTGGGTTATTAAAAACCTTATCGAGCATCTCATATGAAGGCTCGATGTCCATCTTCTGTTTTAATGTATCTACGAAACGTTTTGAATCCTCAGGTCCAGTAAGAGCACGAGCACGTGCCATAAGTTCCATCGGTGAATGAACCTCTGAACCAGACTTTGTTCCTTCGAATAGTTGCTGAGTCTTCGAAATGCCATCTTCGGTAATAGCAATTTTAAACCAACGTTTTCCTTCCTCTGCACCCATTTCTCGAATATCTCCAACCATGGCACCAACGTTTTGGTCATCCATCCATCTTGAAAGAGTATCCTTGTCTAAGTTGAGCTGTTCTCCTTGATAGTTCTTCCAGCGATCATCTTTTGTTCCTAAGGAACCAACAAGTTCTTCCGTTTTCTCATTCATTCGATCGAGGACTTTCTTTGATGGCATCATCCCAACCTTCACCCAAGAAACAGTTCCATCGACTTCCTTATGTGGAACATAAACAGAAATGACTGAATCTGGGTTAGATTCAATATCTTTTGTTGCACGTTCTTCAGGTGTGTACTGGCTTCGACGTAGAGTTTCTTTTGTTCCCTGACCAGGAGATCTTATTAAGAGTGCTCTTGTTCCACGATTTCCGTTTACCTTTGCGTCTTGAAGAAGTTGCCACTGGCGTTCAGTCATGCTCCATTCTCCACCAGTCGTTTGGAATACACCTGTAGGACTGTCGACTGGAACGATGGACGGATCTGCTGAACGTGTTGCCGTTGAATCAACATTTTCAAAGAAGATATTCTTTGCTTCATTTGCCGTTAAACGAAGTGACGGATCGGCAGTAGCCTGGCCATTATTTAACATTCTTTGAAGAAGAACGCTCCATGACTGGAGATCCTGTAAAAGCATCCTATCAGATTCAACAGGATTCTTCGTTGTTGATTCCAAGAATCGAAGTGATGTATCAAGTTGTCTTGTCACTAAAGACAAATCCTCTTCACTCCAAATAGGGTTTCCATTTTTATCTACATTCTTTTCTGCCGTTTCTTTCCATTTATTCGTCCCTTCAATCCGCAATTTAACCAAAGCTTCTGAAGAAAGATCCTTCCCAGCGTAATATTCAGTTGGTTTAAAGTTTTCGAATTTACCAGGATTTGGGAACATCTCTGGATTAACAGCATGAAGATTTACGGCAGCAGCGAACTTCATTCGGTCATCAAGTCTAACAAGAAGTTGATTCTGGAGAGATGCTTGTTTCTCTGCGTAAACCGTCTTCATTGCCTGTTGAACGAATGGTGATTTTTCAATAATATCACGTTCTGAAGCTGAAAACGTTGGCTTTGTTCCAGCATCAGCCACTTTAGCTTGCTTAATATATTTTCCTACAACATCCACACCTTTTTCACGGGTTCTAATTTCTTTCGTATGTCCTAGACCATGAAGAGCTGTAAGCATCAAAGCATTCTGAAGAATGCCCATGACATCTCCTTCAGAAGATTCATCCTTCATATTGAATCCCTGCTCCATCGAAGCCAAAACAGCACCTTTGCCAAAGACCTTCATGTAACCAGGAATGTTATGTGCATCCATTCCAAAAGCAGCACCATTAACAGAGTCCCACATAACTCTATTCATCGTTGCTCCAAGAGAGCGGTCATCTTGTTGATGGAGAAGCCCGTGAACAACCATGAGTCCAATATTTTCCATTTGAGCATTCCACTTCAAAGCTCGCATCGTGTCTCCAAACGCTTCACCAATCATTGGAACTTTAGCCGTCTTCACATCAGTCCAAGCCCATGGAGCTGCTTCAAAAATACGAGCCGTTGGTCCTGGTTTCTCGACAGCAGCTACAGCCGCCTTTGCTGCTTTTAAGGTATTACGAGCTGCAACATTTCCTATAGGGGATGAACCAAATTTCTCAAATGCCTTTTGCTTTAATCCTGCAGCAACGGCACTGATGCCAATTGGTCCTTTTGCAGCAGCTTCTCCGATACTCTTCGTAATTCTTCCTATTTTTGTAGGTTCAATAAATTCAGCTGCTTTGCCAAGTTTTGTTGCATAACCTACTTTCGTAGCAACCTTTGCTAGTCCACCAGTGACGATAAACGAAGCAAGAAAACCGAGCGTTGATCCTACGGCGTTTCCAACTTGTCCTGCGATTTTATTCTGTTCAGCGTATTGGCTTTTCCAATATGGAGCATCGCTTGCTTTTGCAGCTTCTTCCCAATTTGTAGAACCTAATTTTCCATATCCAAAAGTAAGTTCTGTCCCAAAGCCACGAGTAGCTTCAGATAGAAAAGGTGTGACAACGGGCTTCTGACCGAAAATAGGTAAGGATTCTACCTTCTTAGACATCCAGTCGCCCACAATCTTTCCCGCAGCACCCATTTCTTTCGGGACTTGTTTCAATGTTTCGAAAAATGATGGCTGCTTATATGTTTTCCAAGCTTTCCAAGCATTTGCAGCCTGTTCAATGGAAATAACTCCAGTATCATCTGGAGTAGATAAGTCGGTATCTGAATAGTTTTTCCAATCCGTGAGTGCAAGCTGGGCTTCACCTAATTGAATCGGATCTACACCATACTTTTTAAGTTCTTCTGGATTGTCTCTAGACGCTCTCCAAAGTGTATATGGAACAGATTGAATCTTCGTTTTCTTCTCATGCTCCTGGTTCGTGAGGAGCTGCATGTTCGAGATATCGTCTGCTCCACCCATTGAAAGCGGAAGTGCATGGTCAACTTGATAAAGTGCTGGATCTCTTCCTTGTAAAACCTTTGCTTTTATACTCGCAGCCTGAGAAGCGTTTCGAATAGTATGGATCAAGCCACCTGGTTGAGATGGATCTGTAAGGTAATAGGCTCCACTAGCCTGGGAAATTGGATTTCCCTGATTATCAACATTCGAAGACGGGACTTCTCTTACTTGAGCTTGATCTGTTGGATTCACCCAACCTAATCCTGGATTCGCAGGAGCAATATCCATTGGACCTTCTTGTCTTCCGGCTTGAAACTGAGAGAGTGGTTGTTGTGATCCTGGGAAAGATGAAGGGGCGATGTTTTGACCAGTCTCGAATGCCACTGGAGTAAGTTGATCAAAACGAGTTGAAGGATCTTCCGCTGGCGGCGTAAAACTCGATTTCATTCCAGCATTAAAAGATGGAGTAGGGACTGTACTCATCTTTGTTCTTTGTTGTGCAACAAGAACTTTCAATGCTGCTAACAGTTGTTTTGAATCAGGAATACCGTAAGACTGGTCCTTTGCCTTTTGGGAAGGGACAACATTAGCCAATCTCGCCTTCTCTTTTGCCGTTAATTTCTGGCGAGAAGAGTACGATGTATTTTGAGTTATATTAGCCATGTTAGAAGGAATACATGAAAGAATTTCCAATCATTGAGCCTAACCACTGGGCTGTCATCTGATTGATAGGCGTCGCTCTTACAGCTTCAGCGTTTCTCTTCAAAGCTTCCCATGAATACGAGAGAAGTTTCGTATCTGTTACACCATTCTTCTTAGCGATATCCATAAACTTCTGCTTATCCTGATCCGAGAACGTCGATCGAGAGGAAACGACCTTTTTTAATGCAGAAGAGATCGCTTCCCAATTTGAAGCTACAGAATCACCGAAGACAGATTTCACGCTTTCGGTAAGAGGCGTCTTCATCGTCTCAAGGAAAGATAATTCTTGGTTGATATCTCCTAAACGAGGATCGGCAGGATTTGCTTTTTCAAGTTCTGTTGCCGCTGCTTTCAAATCAGTAGAACGTTTACTAATCGAATTAGCGTAGCGTTCAGCGAGAGCGAGCTTATCTACAGGCTTATTCTCATCATAAGGAGCTTGGAGCGAAGAGGCCATCGTTGCCTGCATGAGGTAGTAGACGGCTTTAGGATTGCTTGGAGCGTATTGTTTGATAAGAGAGGTAATATCATCAAATCCAGGATTCCATCCCGTGCCAGTATCAACGGTTTTTTGAAGCTGGTTAACGACTTTCCAATCTTCATCGCCAAGATTTGTTCCAGAGGTTTCAGTTGTATATTTCAAGATCTCAGCTTGAGTCTTAAATAGTTCAAGTTGATTCTTTAAGTTCTCAGCTTCGTTCTGAGAATAAAGAGCTGGTTTCTGATAGTTTTCTCCGATCATACTAACGAGAGATGTCCAATCTTCTTGTCCTTGGGCTACAGCAACATTCAATTCTTGTGTCTTAAGATCAATGTCACTCTTCATTTGAGCCATCTGTGTATTTCGCTGATCTATCGCATTATTGAGATATGATGCATATCGAGAAACAGTCTTTCCTTTCATCGAAGTAAGGTAGTTCTTGTAGCTCGTCATCATTTGACCAAAGACAGGTGCATCCATTGGCATGGATGCCATCTTCTTATTTGTATCATCGAGAAGGCCATCTATACCTTTCAAAAATTCATCTTGGGCAACGATATAATCACGAGCATCTGTCTTGAATTTTGGATTCTCGATAGCCATCTGATTATAACCAGTAAGCATCTGATCCAGACCCATCTGTTTCTTCTTAAGATCAATGAGAGCCTGTGTATGCTGTGTAGCTGTTGAACCAAGTGGTTTTTGAACACCTGGAAACACTTTCTGCCATTCAGCATCTTCCATCCCAGATATCGTATTTAAAACTTTCATTTGATATTGAGTCTGGGAAAGTCCCTGGTTAGAAGGATCGTAGATATTTAAACCAGGGATAGCATTAAGATCCCATTGTGAACCTATTGGTTGAGAGCCAGAAGATGAAGTATCCATTTCAGATCCTTCTGGGTATTGAATCTCAGAATATGAAGACGACGAAGATCCTGAAGCTTGGCTCGGTATCGTTGGACCATAAACAGGACCTTGTGGTGCTGTTGGTTTCTGAGGTTCTTGATACGGAGTAAGACCGGGAGAAGCTAACGCCTTATCAAGCTCAACCGTTGGACCAGACGGAGGATTTAACGTTCTAGCGAATGTAGGATCAATCTCTTGTGTTTGAGGAGCAGTTTGTTGAGACCCAGAAGGAAGAAACGGATTCGTAATTGGCTTAGAGAGATCTGTTCCAAACAGGGTAGATCCTAGAGAGTTCTTTGCGTAATTTGTAACGGCATTTCCTAAATAACTTGCAGCAGGCAAAAGAGACTTTGTGGCATAGCCACTAAGGTCTGTATAAGCATTCTTGGCTGCTGTTCCAAGAGAGTTAAAACCTGCATTTACGACATTACCAATTGCAGGAAGAATCCCAGGGAATCCTCCTTGTCCATCCTGTTTCGATTGATTGAGCCAAGGCAAAACTTGATTAACATAAAGCGGACTTGGTTGCTGAACTCCATAACCAGGACCTCCTTGACCATCTTGAGCAACTTTACGCTTTGGAGCTGGTTTTGCGTAATGGAGAGTAGGAGTATGATTTGGAATCAACGAAAGAATATCCGTTTTATTATATTTCTGCGGGGCTGGTGTAGGCGCAGACGAAGATCTAGGTTGGATACGTCCAAAAAGAGAAAGGACAGACTTAGCCTTCGCTCTTTGCGTAGAACCGATCGGTGCATTCCAAGCATCCTGAACAAGTTTAGAGAGTTCAGGATTCTTCATGATAAGTTCTATCGCCTTGGATTTGATGGCTGAGTCTTCCGACATACTTATATTGGTTTCTTTTGATTTAAAAAGATATTTGGGTTTATGTACTTCCCATACGCATCACGAACTCGATAATCAAGATGAGAACCTGTACCACCAGATGTGGAATAGGTACTTCCGGAGTTTCCCATTTCGCCGATTAACTGACCTTTCTTTACAGTATCTCCTACCTTTACCCATTCACTGTTAAGATGACTGAAACGATGTTTATTTCCACTAGAATCTTGAATTGTTATATTGTTTCCGAAACCAGCATCGCCTTGTTTCCTTCCAGTTTCTTCAGCAATGACTTTGCCTTCCACAAATGAAGGGATCTTTGTTCCAATCTTATTCGCGATATCTATTGCTGGGTGTGAAGCTTCATACCTCGTCGAATCTCCAAATCTTGTTGTAACCGTACCTAAAGAGGTTGAAGGAGTTTCCATTGAGGATTGTGGACCAGAAATACTTGATTGTGAACTAGAAGTTGTTCCTAATCTCTCTAAGGCCTTATTGAATACGTTACCAGGAGCTACGCGACGTGATACTTCTTTTCCTCTATACATCAGCTTAGAAGGATTCTCGTTAGACATCTGTGCTACTTGAACCTGACTAGCCGTAGGCGCGGCTATGGTTTCTGTAGGAAGATTACGATACTTATTATACATCGAAACAACATTTTTGACGTACTTTGGTACAGAAGTACCTGTAACATCTTTTGACATGTTGTTCGCGACAGGTCTCCCAGAAAACCATACCGAGGCGACATCTGCTGGATTCTTGTATTGTTGAAACGACGAACTCATCTTAAATCTCGCTACGGCATCTTGGATTGCTGGATTCTTTAAGAATTCATTTACGGTATACGATCTCCCTAAAGCTTGTTTTGTCCAACTAGGAATATTTGCAGCCATGACTTGATACTTACCATATGCTCTATCTCCAGAAGCAGTCTTAGGCCCTATAGCTCCGTAATTTCCTCCAGATTCCTGTTGAGCTATCGCTTTCATGATAGCAGAAATAGCATCAAATGATTTTGGTGCCTTTTGCTGCGATGAAAGATTGTTTTCCATGTATTAAGAAGCTTTATTCGTCCAGCCGCGCTTAGACCAATAATTGTTGTAATCTAATGTTGAAACTTCCATTTGAGAATCACTATTCGGATAGAAGATTTTTGTCTTTGCCGATGGATCTATCGTTGTTGCTGAAGTCGTAGAAGTAGACGATGTTGTCGAGGTTGGCTTATAGACACTATCAGCTATTTTCCCAGCAGCATCGGCAACAGACGTATCGACAGAACTCTTTGCTTGGTTTAATGGGGTTTCGAACCTATTCTGGTCAGAGAAGTAATCAACCGAAGTCGGATCTGGAGGTGTATATGCTGCAAAGAGTTTGTCGTTTGCTATTTGACTCTCTTCTTGGACTCTACCTTGTTGATAGTTGAGACGAGCTAGTTCATTTTTACCCTTATTCTGTTGATAGGTTGAATAGATGGATGATCGAATATTTCCATTTTCATCCAAGATCGAATTTCGAAGTGCTTCTGCTTGCTGACGAGCCATCCATTCTGGGGTACCTGGATAATCCTCCATCATCTTCTTCGTCATGGTTTCTACATCAAATTGTGATACGACATCCGCATTAGGACGTAAACCCCATTTGACAGATTTCCATTCAGATTCTGGAAGACCAGATGCTTTATCCTGTTCAAGAAGTTTTTGAATTTCTTCAGCAGAAGCAAAGTTCAAGTAGTAATTCTGCATCTCCTTCTCTGCTGTCGAGGTACTAACATCCCTTGTTACCGCATTATCTTTACGAATACCTTGGAGATAGCGATCGTACGTTTCATTAAAGATACCAGATCCGGCTAACCCAGCTCCTGAAGCCTGTTTTTCGAGATTGATCAACTGATTCCAGGCCTTAGAAGCATCATTTTCTAAAGTAATTCCGAGATTTTTCTTAACTTCATCCCTGTAGTTATTCCAATTTGTCTCGGCTATCTGCTTATCGCGTTCCGTCGTAGCGGAAAGTTGCTGATCTATGATGTCATGATACGTTGAACGAAGAGCGTCCATCTTTGTTTTAAAATCTGGAGAATTCAACATATCCTCCAATGTACCCTGCTGGAAGTAATCTGTATTCGTCGTCGCAAGGAGAAGATCTTCTGCTACATTCTTTGGAATAGAAAGATACGGATTTGAAGTTGCTGTCTTATAGGTATCAGTCTTCATGTAATCCGTCTTCGACTTCGTAGAGTCTATGACGTTAACGTTTGCTAAATCCGTTCTACCTGACTTTACAAGAGCCGTCTTAATCACTTCTTGAGAAACATCTTGTCCACCATAACCTCCATAAGCAACAGCATTGATAAGCTTCGCAAGAAGGACTGGATCATTCCAGGCTGTCGTAAGTTGTTGAGCATTCACACCTGATAATGTTCCATTCGCACTTAAAGAATCCATCTTATTCTTGATCATCTTTAAGACACCTATAGCCTCTGCTGTAGATTCATCATTCTGTTCTTTTCCATAGCTCTGTCTTAGAAGCGATGGGTTGAAATCCTCATTTTTAATTGTCCCACTAGATTCAACGCCATAATCAGGACCGAGTAGAACATAATTCTTTAAAGATCCAGCTTCGAGTTCTCTTGGATCGAATGAGTTGATACTGTTCCAAGCCTCAGGGCCAGCATAGGCATTAAAAGCCTCTTCATTTAAGAAAGGACGAAGAGATTTTGTAGTCGGATCTACGAGCCAAACTGTTGTTTGGTCTCCAGGGAGAGAACCATTCGGATCAGAACTGAACTTCACATACGTCTTATCTAGTATACCAGTGCCTAAAGGCGATGTAGGAGTAGAAACTGGAGCCGTAGGTGTGTTTACTGTCGATTGTTGTGTTTGCTGTGTCTGTTGAGATGCCGTAGCAATAGGAGCGCGTGTATCCTGAAAACCGCTACTTACGAATCTTTGTAAAGTAGCCTGATCAGGAATATAGGTCGTACTTGAACCATCCCAAGCATAAAGTCGTCCATTATCTGAAAGAATTTGCTTAGAAGATTGGGAAGATGGAGTTTGTTGAGAAGGTGAGGTGGATCGAGACTGACCATTCCCAACCACACTAGAATACGCTGCCCGTGTATCTTTGAAACCGAGCTGATTAACGTATCTTACTAATGTAGCCTGGTCTGGTATATATGTTGCGCTTTTCCCATCCCAAGCATATAAACGTCCATTATCTGAAAGAATTTGCTTCTGTTGTGTCTGCTGCTGCGTTGGTGCTTGTGGGGTCTGAACCTGATTTACTGGAGGTGTTTGAGGTTGATTCGGTGCAGCATTTGTTGAAACAATTGAATACTTCCCGTTTGGAGCAAGTGAGTAGACAGAATTCCAAGCCTCTTGAGAGACGGTGAGCTGATTTCCATTTCTATCTTGGATAGTAACATTTGCCATATGTATATTTTACCGTTTTTCTATAATGAAGTCCAACTTGTACCGCCTGTACAGTATGCTGGTGGGTTACCAGAACGAAGACAGAAATCTCCATCAGTTCCAGTTAGATTACCATTCGGATCTGTTGCATCAGCAGCATACCAAATAGTATTAGCATCACTATTGATATTAATAATAGGTCTGAAATGAGCAGTTCCTGATGCAGCAAATCTTGAAATACGCAAAGCTGCAGCTGAAGCTGTCATATCATTATTTGTATGTTCTATCGTTACTGCTTGAGATGCTGCTGAATGAACGACATAAATAGAACGATCTGACGATGACCCAGAATCTATACGTAATCCGTTATCAGTTCCGTTATTTACAATATAAATTCCTTTTCCTTCTCCTGAAGTTATGATATTTAAAGTATCTCCTAATCCTGCATTGTCGATTCTTGCTACCTGGCTAGCAGCACTAGCACTTGTTTCATTCAAATGAAGCAAATACTCAGAAGCTGAAACGGCTAAATTTCTTGAGATAGAAAGTCCTTTTTGCTGATCACCAGTGTAACTAGAATCGAGATCGAGGAACATTACGGCTCTATCTCCAAAGGCAGCATTTGTCGTTCCGACGGAGAACATGACATGCCCAGTCCTGTCATAGAGACCAATAGAGTTTGCTTGAAAATCAGTTCCTATATCAGCACTCGTTATCAATGCTCTCGCACCGCTTGAAGCTGTCTGTAAGATTCCTCCAGTAATCGTAGAACCAGTGATCGTTCCAGAAAAAGAAGCGTCACCAGTGACTGCATCAATAGCAAAGGTGACGACACCAGAAGATGCTCCAACAATTCCTCCTCGATAGATAGCTACACCTGTACCACTTGTTACTACACCACTACCATTCCATGTGATGTCACCTGTACGGACGGCACCAGCATAGTCTGTCGTGCCGAAGCTGAAGTCCTTCAAAATCGTTTGTGCTGTTGAATTAAGGACAACGGCTCCTGAAGCATTTATAAGATTTCCAGCATACTCAAGAGATCCAGTTGCGATATTGAACTTCAGTTTCGTTGTATCTAAAGCTCCGCCAAAATAAATTCCTTCTGGTCCAATATAGTATCCAGCATTTGCTGTATCCGTGAAACTTGTCTTTTGATACGAGATAGATCCACCGGTAAGAGTCAAATTTGATGCTTCAATAACACCACTCTTTGCATCAATCATGAATCCTCTTGTTTTCGGAAGATAGTTTGTAGAACGCATGACATTACTAAGAAAGAGATCTTTTATCTCAGCTCCGCTTGTGATGGTATTTGAAGAAGATTCATTTGAAGATACGGTATTTTCTGATGAAATACCTCCAGATACAGAAAAAGCATCACTTTGAGTACGGCTTAAATAATCATCATATGGAGATTCCAATGTTGAGTAATTAAGTTCTACGGCTTTTCCATTTGCATCTGTAGTAAATGACATATTATTCTGTAGATTCCTTATCATTTACCTCATGATTTGTAGGCGTCGAATAGATACTGAATCCAGCAAGAACCGTCTTCTGAGAACTGTCTTTACGGAAAGAGATCCCTAATCTTCTACAAGTAGGAGGTGTATCAAAATCAGTTGATTTGCCATGAATCTTTATAATTGAAACACCTTTATTCGCTTCCTTATTACATGAATACCAGTTTCCACCATCTAGAGATGTAAAGACTTTTACCCCAACCCCACGAAGAGTTTCTACGGCAATTTCTACAGGATGAGATATCTTTTCAAATTTACCAGACAGTGGAGGAAGAAGAAAATCGACTCTAAATGGAATAGCACTCCCATTGTCCGTAGTACCAGAAAGATATTCAAGAACAAGCGCAGAAGATTCATCGTTTCCAATCATCAACTTATCCGTATCAAGTGTATCCACAAACGTGCAGAAGTGCTTTATAGACACTCCTGTATGGGTAAACCAGAGATTGAAAATCGTATTAAACTCTAGAGTAACCTTCGATAATGTCATTTCAGTAGATCCATCATCTCTATAGAGCGTAACATCTCCTATATAACAAAAGATGCTATTACCTTTTTTCCCCATCGCAGCAGCTTCTTTTCCAGCTTTTGTTGCTCCGTTCAGATATCTTTCAATCTTGTTTGAAATTAACTTCGGAGTTGTCCCATCAGTAACGTATATTCCATTATATCCAAGAAAATAAAGTCCTCCGAAATGTTTCACATAACCATTCTTTGAAACACATCCAATATTCATATCAAAATGATCTAGAGAAACATCATCCCAACTTGCCATTGAAGTCTTATTCGAGATAATCAATTTATTGCCTATTACTTCAAGCATCGTTAATGGACTTCCATCAGAACTTTGAAGAGAAAATGTCCCATATTCACGTTCTTCTGTTCCTGTCGTAGAGGAATTTTTCGGCCAACGAAATATTTTTTCTCCTGTATATGTCCCAGAAATCCATAACTCATCTGCGGACATGATTGTCGTTTGACCGGCCTCAAAAACCGTGGTTCCCACGATTGTATCCTCAGTCAAAGAAGAGACGGTAAAGACAGCAATCTTTGTTCCTGCTCTATAGATATCGTATGTATTTGCCCCAGCAACGTCATAAACATACATGGTATCGGTCAACGTAATCGTCGTATACGGAGAAACGGGATCTCCACTAACAAGACAAACAAGCCCGAGTGGCAAAGAAGATCGCACGACTTTTGTTGAATTTCTCGTAGATCCAACAAGAAAATCTCCTAGAAACAGTCTGCCTTTATAGGTTGTTATTAAAGAAGCATTTGGTGAGTTGTAAAGTGAACCTGACACCGTTGTAGAATCGGTTACTGTCGTTCCATCTGAACCTGAAATCATCCTATTTTGATCATTGTAATTAACAAGGTAGAGATTGCCTTCAGCTACAGTGCTTTTAAAACACCCTGTTGCTAAAGAAGTTCCTTCTCCTGAAAGGATCGACCACGTATTAGAATTTTTCCAATAAATAGATGTCGTTGCTCCAACAGTAGCTATTCGATAAAGACCTTTTCCTGATTTTGCAGAAAAAGAAAAGAGTCCATATTCTTCTGTAGCACTTATATTGTTTCCAACAGCTGTAGAACCGTCCCTAGAAGTAAGAAGTCCAATCTTTTCTTGCCGAACATTCTCAGAATGGACAATTTCTCCTTTACGTACGAGATTCGGAGAAACAGAAGAATTGATACCTTCAAAATAAGGTACCTCGTAACGCTTGATAGTATTATTGATTCCTTGCATAGCTTTTAGACCCAGCTACTCTTCTCAATACCCCAACTATCTAACGTATCGGATCGTTTAATAGATACCTCCTTCATACTATTTATCCCTTCGTTAAACAGCTGTCTCGATTGGCCCATTCGCCCATCTTGAAGCTTCTCATATGCCTTTGATAGAGCATAATCACGTACTGCGTAGAACGAAGAGTTTGGAAGTGCTAGGATATCAGAATAGGAATCCAAAACGTCTGCTTGAAGTCTGCAACGATATTTATATGTAGCACTTGAAATCGGAGTAGGCACGAAGCCGACATAACTTACACCGGCAGACATTCTTAAATAGTATTTTGTATCACTTGCACCAGAAGAGAGATATTCTGGGATATCTCTTATAGCTATCTCTTCTATTCTATTCGTCGATGCCGTGTTCGATGCATCGTATGTTCTTAAATAGACGAGGTCACTGAAACGGTCAGAAAGTGCATATTCCTGAGTTCCAGAAACCACTGAGAGTGTTAATTCGTCTGAAACAGTTATCTCCCTCGTAACCAGGTTGAGCTTATCTGTTGTTATATCATAGCCCTCCTGTATCCAACCAAGCATGTCATCCTCACTAATAATCTTGCGTTCAGAATCACTTAGCGTAGAGAACACCTTTGAAATCAATGTAGAGACTGAATCTCCTGAAAAACCTTCATACGGAACAGGATTTGATTCATCTGATGCTGTTGAAGTCGTCGAATTGAAGAATGTGAACCATCCATAACCAGTATCATTTGAAGCATCTGAACCTATAGAATAGATTTCAGCAGGATTAACGTTTACATACCCAATAAGTTCGGAAGTAGCGAATACAGCCGTTGCTGTATGATAGAATTTAACTCTGTTATATGGGATGATTGTGACTTTTGAACTCTCCGTATGGGCAAACTTTGAAGCAGTATCTAGAGTAAGTGTATGCGTCGATCCTGTTACTGTACTTACTTTTATGATTTCAGCAGTTTCACTTCCGATTCCCTCAAGTAGAATATAGCAATTATCCGTAAAAGATGTGGAATTTGTTACAACGATTGATGTAACGCCAGCTGAATAATTCGTATATAAATACGAGAACTGGGCATCTTGGGTCAACATTCTGTTGTCAGCCTTGATAGTAAACATAGTTGTTCTGTATTAGCGAATATCAGCACGTGGCATCTTAATAGACATCTTCAACGCTGTTTTCTTCATCATTATACCACGAATTACAGGTATTTGTGGAGAAGGTGAAAGAGATGAACTTGGTGAGTAAGACGGAGAATTGGAAGGAGATTCTGACGATGAAGGTGAATTGCTAGAACTTGGAGATAGGGATGAACTTGGAGATGGAGATTGAGACGATGAGGGCGAAAGAGATGGTGAATTTGAAGGGCTATTTGATGACGATGGACTATCAGACTCTGATGGGCTAGAACTTGGAGATAATGAAGCTGATGGTGAAAGTGACGGAGAATTCGAAGATGAAACACTAGAACTTGGCGATTGGCTAGAACTTGGAGATGGTGATTCTGAAGCAGATGGTGAAAGTGATGGACTATTTGAAGGACTTTCTGAACTTGAAGGTGAAAGTGAAGGGGAGTTTGAAGGACTGTTTGACGATGAAGGAGAATTGACTGTATATGTAATCTTGACAACGCCATTCCCTCCATAACCTCCTGAAGTAGGTGTTGTAGAATAGTTCGATGCTCCTGCTCCTCCTCCATAATATTTACCATTTTCTCCAGTTATTGAAGGAGTAGCATCACCTCCACCACCATGATAATCACTTGGACCTAATTGTTCTACAGGCATTGCGCCTCTAGCGTATCCATAAGAACCAAAGGTAGATCCGTCATTTCCATTTGAAACATATCCAGCTCCGCCTCCACCAGATCCAGGAGCATTTGAAGGTATGTATCCAGGAGATCCACCGGTTCCTCCTGAATATTTTGTATCCCCTACACTTGCTGATGCTTGACCACCTTGGCCTCCAACAGCACTAGAATTACCTGATCCACCCTTAGCCATTACCGTTGAAGCATCTATGAAATAAGAATCACCTCCAGCACCGCCATTTGTTGTTGTTACTCCATTTCCACCTTGTCCTACGTAAACGGTGTAAGAATTACCATATGAAACGGATATGGTATTTTTCTTAGAATAGGCTCCACCGCCACCTCCACCCATTCCAGCTCTATCATTTAATTGTGATCCTGCTCCACCACCACCTCCAATACATTCAACGCTAACCTCAGTCACCCACATTGGACAGACCCATGTATTGCTTCCAGGAGTTGTAAATATTTCGTATGCCATATTAATTCGTTCCCTTGTACTTAATCCTGAA
>Ga0172381_10000091_pt1 | contig 98585 bp, 180 predicted proteins | sample Leawel6488metaG_FD_119754 | JGI IMG/M metagenome (GOLD analysis project Ga0172381, IMG submission 119754) | Leachate microbial communities from a municipal landfill in Southern Ontario, Canada - Leachate well 64-88 metaG | ecosystem: Engineered > Solid waste > Landfill > Unclassified | place...
TCAAGGTTATCAGGGTTATCAAGGAGGCACTGGTCCTTCTGGTCCTTCAGGCCCTCAAGGTTATCAAGGTATAGATGGTCCTACAGGTCCCTCCGGTGGTCCTACAGGCCCTTCTGGTCCTTCAGGCCCTCAAGGTTATCAAGGTTATCAAGGAGGTACAGGTCCTGTTGGTCCTACAGGCCCCCAAGGTTATCAAGGTATAGATGGTCCTACAGGTCCCTCAGGTGGTCCTACAGGCCCTTCTGGTCCTTCAGGTCCTCAAGGTTATCAAGGTGCTACTGGTACAACAGGACAGAAGGGAGCCACAGGGCCTACAGGCCCCCAAGGTTATCAAGGTATAGATGGTCCTACAGGTCCCTCAGGTGGTCCTACAGGCCCCCAAGGTTATCAAGGTTACCAAGGAGATCAAGGTTACCAAGGGATTAAGGGAGACCAGGGAGCACAAGGAGCTAAAGGCGACAAGGGAGTTCAAGGAGATCAAGGTTACCAAGGAACTACCGGACCTCAAGGAGTTAAAGGAGATACTGGTTCTACTGGTCCTACAGGCCCTCAAGGTGATCAAGGCGATCAAGGTATTAAGGGAGATACAGGACTTACTGGTCCTACAGGTCCCCAAGGTTATCAAGGTTATCAAGGTATAGATGGTCCTACAGGTCCCTCAGGTGGTCCTACAGGCCCCACAGGTCCACAAGGAGCTAAAGGAGATACTGGTCCTCAAGGTCCTACAGGTCCTGCGGGTACGGGAACAATTAGAGTTTTGACTATTGTCTCTCATGCCACGCCTACAATTAATACAGATAATTATGATGTTGTTACTATTACTGCTTTAGCAGAAGCAATAACTTCAATGACAACAAACTTATCAGGTACACCTGTAAACTTTCAAAAGTTAATTATTAGAATAAAAGATGATGGTACAGCCAGAGCTATTTCGTGGGGAACAGGATTTGAAGCCAAAGGGGTAGCACTTCCAACAACTACAGTAATCTCTAAAGTTTTAACAGTAGGTTTTATTTATGACACAGTAACATCAAAATGGGGTTGTGTAGCTTCAGCACAAGAGGCATAAATGAGTTGGACCATTGATAGTCTAGAGTTTAATAAAAGAAAAAAAATAACAATAAGTAAAACAAATGTAGCAAGTGGTTTATCAAACTTTCCACTACTAGTAAAGTTATTAGAAGATACTGATTTAGGCCCTGCATGTAGATCGGATGGATTTGATATACGTTTTACCTCTAGTGACGGGTCCACACTACTACCTCAAGAAAGAGAACTATTTTATAACTCCCCAGGAAATTGTTTAATACCAAATGGAACATCTACAAAAGGTACTTTAGCACATAACTCAGCATTTGATTTAACGGGTGGAGGAACAGTTTGTGCATGGATAAAGGATACCGGTAGTTCTGACGCGGGATATATATTATCAAAAACAGATTATGCTAGTTCTGGTGGATGGGGATTTTATTGGGAAGCAACAAGCAACGACCTTAGATTTTATGTTGGAAGCTCTACATCATATGCTTCTAGTGCCGTTTTTTCAGACACGGATTGGGTTTTTGTAGCTGTTACGTGGGATTCGAGTGGGCATATAACTTTTTATAGAAATGGAGTGACAGCAGGAACAGCAAACAAAGGTTCTGCTATCGGCACAAATTCTATAGGCCTTGTATTAGGTAATCGAACAGGAGGCACGGCCTCTGCTACTTGGCTTGGAAGTAATTTAGATCAACTAGTAGTTTTCAATCGGGTTTTATCTGCTTCTGAATTAGTTAAAATTTATAATTCTGGTAAAGGTCTTGCTTTTTCAACCAGCGTCGCACCATTTGATAGTGGTGTTGTAGCATGCTGGGATTTTAATTCGTCTGATGGAACTGATTCTTCTGGTAACGGATATTCACTTACTATGACAGACGCAAGTTATGCTACTGGAAATGTCTCAAAGCCCAATAATAGTGCTAATTATATTGGATGGGTACAAGTTCCTTCTGTATCCTCTGCCTCAGATACAGAAATTTATATGTATTATGGAAATTCTTCTGGTACATCACAAGCTAATCCACAAAATGTTTGGGATAATAATTTTAAAGCAGTATTCCACGGTAATTCATTAACTGATTCGACAGGTAATACTACACTTACTCCTGTAGCCACATTTGCAGCAGGCTCTATTGGTAAAATTAATAAAGGATTTTTTTGTGATGGTAATAGCGATGTTGGATATGCTGCGGATGGGGGCGCTACTGATATTTATGGAGCAACTCAAAAAATAACAATTTCTGCTTGGCAAAGACGTGATGTAGCTCAAGGAAATGAGTATATTCATTCAATAGTTGCTAAGTATGGCAATGCAACTGGTGCTAGGCAGTATCTATTACAAAGTAGAGAGTTTGATTCTGATGGAAACGCAGGTACAGCACTAGCTCTCTCTTCGGATGGTGCAACTTCTTCATATACTGTTGGTGCAACAATTCCAGCCACCGGCGCGTGGGCATATGTTTCAGGAGTTTATAATAATTCAGATATACGAAGTTACGTAAATGGACTTTTAGATTCAAATGGCGCGAAGAACCCCAAAACATACACTGCAGGAATTTATAATGGGGTTGCTTCCTTTTCAATAGGAGCCATGCTCTATAGTGGAGCGTGGGCCTGGTTTTTTAATGGATATATTTGCGAAGTTCGAGTATCCAATATAGATCGTTCCGCTGATTGGGTAAAATTTGAATTCTATAATATGAACTCTGCTACGAATGAGCTAACATTTGGTAGTGAGGAAGAACCAACTGCTACTGCAACAGGAAATTTCTTTTTATTATTTTAAGGTATACAATGAAAACTCATAATCACTATCACAACATAATAGAAAAATCAAAATTCGTTCCTACTGATAGAAATGAACTACTCTTTAGAAAGACAGTTAAGAGAATGTTTAAAGACTACGAGTACGCAATATTAAAAGGATTGAGTGAAATTAATAATAAGCAAGAAACAAAAAAGTCACTAGGAGACTTTAATCTAGGAGCAATCTTTTCAATTGCTTTAACTAAAATACAAGGATACGTAAATAAGTTTACAGCAGTAGCTTCTAACTCTGCTCAACAAGGTGCAGATAAAGCTTATCACGATATGGGTATATCTCTAGCATGGGATATTAATATGACACCCATAGTAGATTTCTACAGAGATCATTATCGTGAATGGATGAGTGACGTAGTAGGAAAAGGTGTGCAAGAAGAGATCAAAGATGTAATAGCAGAAGGAATAAGAGATGGAGAATCCATAGATGATATCTCCAAAAAAATAAAAGACTTTTTTGAACATCCAATAACAGTACCTGAACAAGTAGACGAAGAAGGACAAGTAACAAGAAAAGCTTACCAAATAGATAAAGACGTTTACGCAGAAACTGTAGCACGCTCTGAAGTTTCTGGAGCAGTTAATAACGGAAGACTTTTTGGTTATAGTGAAGGTGGTTTAGTAAAGACTGTACGTTGGTTTTCAAATCCAGGAGCTTGCGAACTATGTGTAGAAGAACATGGACAAGTTTATACAGTTGCGGAAGCTCAAGGGTTAATTCCAAAGCATCCTAACTGTAGATGTACTTGGTTGGCGGAAGAATATGGTGAGTATAAAGAGGAAGAAGATAAGCCAAATATCCTTTCGGAGCCAGAAAAAATAGTAGCAGATCCTCACGGAGTAGGAATCATGGACTTTATGAAGATGACAGAAGAACAGACGAAACAAGTAGAAAAACTTTTAGATAAAGAGCAGTACAAAGAGGCAATTAAGTTAATGCATAAGTTTACAGGGTACAAAGGATAAAAATGAAAATTCAATATCAGATAGATCCATCTTACAATAGTGAAGAGACTCTTCAAGTAGCAGGTATTCTTTTAGGAATACTTCTCAAAACTTTTAAAGCACTTAAAGCTTCTGGTAGAAAGTTTGAATCTACTGATTTAGTATTCTGGCCCCTCAATGCTTTTCAAATAGGAAAGACAAAGAAGTTATTACTTATGTCTAGTCAAAAAGGACAAGTAGCGTTAGAATATATGGATGAGAAGTTTTTAAAAGCATTAGAGGAAGCGCAATTAAAAGTTTCCAGAGAGGTGGTTTCATGAACTATTTCCGTTGCGAGAAATGCAGTAGAGAATTTTGGAACGGTTCAGATAAACTATTCATCTGTCCAATTTGTAAAGAAAGAGATAGCGTAAAAAGACTTTCTCTTGATTTAGGAAAACCAAAGGTATCTGAAATTTTACAGAATCCAACTATCTTAAGTAAAAGTACTGATCAAGAATTACTAGGGAGTCACAAAAAATTTCATAGACTATTTACTGTTCTAAGAAAGATGCCTCACAGAGAAGTTAATTCTTCAGTAGCATCAATTATGGAAGTTGCTAGTGCGCACACAATTCTAGTAGACGAAATGAGTAAAAGAAAACTACCTCACGTAATTAAAGATACTCTCGATAGAAGTACCAAAAGAGTTTCAAATAAAAAAGCAGACGTCAAATCAATAGAACTACTCCAAGATTGGAAAGACACTACACTAGTAGAAGATGTAGTCTCTGTTGTAGGATCTTCTTTATACAAGGATAACCCCAAAGACGTAGACGTAGTATGCAAGTTTACCGGAGTAAAAGTTATCGAGGACGCAATTAGAAAGGTACTAGAAAAGAAACAATTACCAGTACATATCATACATGGAAAGTCTCATGGCGAGTACGTTCCCAAATACGACTTGGTACTAAGAGAGAAACCAATTGAGAAAAAACTAGCAATCAAACCTCCCAAGTACGAATACGTGCATCCACTACAATATGTGGAGAAGACAACTGATACAGAGAAATTTATAGTAGAACCCTACATCAGAGAAGCAAAGAGACTACTGATAATTAGGAAGGATGGAAAAGTAACAATACACCTATCGGAACACAAACAACTCTTAAATGAATCCTTCATAAAGAGAATACAATTAATAGAAGAACCAAAAGACTTCATACTAGATGGACTACTATTAAAGAATGGAACAATAGTACTACAGGATATAATAGAGAAGGACCAAAACAACTTAAAAGAAGATCCATTACTAAGTAGAAAGACTTTCCTTATAAAGACAAGAATACCAAGGCAGGCAAATATTGCCTTTATTAAATTCAAACTTTGTAAATCAAAAGTAGAGTTAGCACAAACCCTAAATGACTATAAGAGTAAGAACCGAGACGCTATTATCAAACCAGCGTATAGTAAGTATGCCTCCAGCAGTGAAAGCGCAGGATGGATGCGTATGAATTATGCTCCTCTCGCCAAACTAGACTTGGGGTGCGGATCCCGGAAGGCGCAAGGTTTTGTTGGCTTGGATAAGAAGTCGGGAGTTGGAGTAGACGTTGTCTGCAACCTAGAGAAAGACATACCCTTCGAATCAAATAGTTGTGCAGAGATTCGCGCTAATCACTTTGTGGAGCATATTTCGAATCCGCAACATATCATGGAAGAGATCTACCGAGTTCTCATCCACAAAGGAATCGTAACCATTACAGTTCCAGAAGCAAGTACTAAAGGAGCTCAAAAACATCTCGACCACAAATCCTATTGGAACGACTTCAGCATGGACTACTATACGGAACCTTACTTGATTAAGAAGTTCCAGACCAAAGCGTACTTCAAAATCAAGTCGTTCAAAAAGAAATCTTTCTTTACAGGATTTACAAAGCGAATACATCTCACGTGGACGTTGGAGGCGATTAAAAAATATGAATCATAATTTATATGATAGCGTAATCGCTAAGTCAACGTTTCATCCAGGTATAAAATTCACACCTCCCCAACCACTCTTTACGTCTGATGACTTTGAAGACGTTTGGAAGAACTGGGCAAAGAAACGAATTAATAAAGGACATGTTATAAGTGTGGAAGAAGTATGTGAAGGACAACACTGCATACTACAATGGAATGGATTAGAAGCGTTGGTATACACGTCTGCTTCCCGGATTAACCTAGCGAAAAACCATCCTACAGTAGTAGAAGAGTTAAAGAAAATAGGTCCTTGCATACTAGAAGTAAGTTTAAAAGGAAGTTCAATCAAAGCGTTCGACATCCTATACTACCAAGAACAGAACTTAACTGATCTATCTTTAAACAAGCGTCAAGAGTACTTAGCAAAAGCAATTCAAAATACACTCATAACTAAAGTAGAAACTCATACAGCAAACTCCAAAGACTCGCTAAAGAAATTAATTAATGGACGACGAGTTATGTTAAAAACGTTAAGCAGTAAGTTTGAATTTGAAGTTAATCAGAATTGGGTAATGCTAAAAGGTGGAGAAGGTTCAGGACGTTATCCTAAAGGAAGCGGTTCTCCAGAAGTATCAACAGGAGCTAGATTATCTGCAGATGAAGTAGCTAATTTAAAAGAGGATGCTACTACATTAGAAGTATTACACGGTACTAGTATTCAAGCGGCAGAAAAAATTATAGCAGAAGGAATTCAGAAACAAAATTATCATAATTATGGAAAAGAATTAATGTATGGAGATCGACTACAAAAAGTCTTCGTTACTCGAAGTAGAGAGTACGCTGGATTTTTTGGTCGAATGGCTTCTATTGAAGCAAATCCACCCGGGAAGAGAACCTTCGCAGTAGTTAAAGCAAGAATACCTAAATCGTATTTTACACAAAGTGCCCAACCTGATACAGAAACTGAAAGTAAATTTAATTATATTCTTCCTGAAGTAAAAAAAGAATGGATCGTAGGTTTTGCTACTTTTCAACGTAGTTTAAGTACCATCATATTCTATATACCTATGTCGATAGAAAATGCTCAAAAATTACAAATAGTAATGCCAAAACGAAAAATTAAATTAATAATCAAAAAAGAAAACATCCAGCAAATAGTTTCTCTACCAGAATGGCAATCTTTAAGAACTCAACTAATAGGACAATGGAAAGAAAATCCTGCTGCTAGTGTAGGTAAATTAAGAGAGTTTTTAGGTCCTGTACGAGACGCTAGCGATAGAAAATTAAGAATCATACATAACTACTTAACAGGATCAGGTTTTAGAATTGGAGTTATTTCTCATCCAGCAATAACAGAATTACTCACTGCGGTACGAAATGAAGTAGTTCGCCGACGCAAAGAAAATAAGATTTCTAAGGGTGGAGAAGGTTCAGGACGTTATCCTAAAGGTAGTGGGGATCCTGAACCTACAAGTAGTTCATCAACTTCAGGCTTTAGTAGAGATCCATATAAGGAGATGAATACTTTAACAGGGGTAGAAATGGACAACCCAGGAAAAGTAAAAGTAAAGTTAGAAAAAGGAAAGTTTGAAACTATAAAAAATATTCGAGACATTAAAGGATCGAATCCTGGTATCAATGAAACATACTTTGTAAAAATTTCTGGAGATGGCGAAGGAGTAGTTAAACCTGGCGACTTAGATATAGTACAAAATGAGGTCACAGCAGATACTGTAGACGACGAATTAGGATTAAATATTGTACCCCCAACTACAGCACGTGTAGTAAATATACCTGTAGGACCAGCAGGGGGAATACACGAATCTGATACTCCCGTTTCGCAGCGTAAACCAGCTACTTCTGGTGAAGAACGCGCTGCTTCTATTCAAGCAAAAGTAAATGATACACAATCATTCACTCAGTTTGAACGTACTGAGATTTGGGGTAAAATGCCTCTAGGTACGAGACCACAAGGAAAAATGGAAGTTATAGATCCTGTGGATTTTGTCAAACTAGACATTCTAGATAGGGTAATTGGAAATGAGGATAGACATGGTGGTAACTTTTTAGTAACCAATAAAAAAGATTCAAACGGATTTCATAAGTTAGTCGCAATAGATCACGGTTACTCAATCAGCCAGTTTAATAACCGTTCTCATTTAGAAGAGATTGGTAATCAAGCGTTACGTGTACCTGGTTTAAAAATAAATCGTTCAGAACTTAACCAACTAAAAGAACATGTTAGATCATTTAACTTTGACAACTTATTAAAACGAACCTACGAAGGCAAACCAAAAAATTATTTAGTAAACGCGCGCAAACGAGTAGCTGAGATCAAAAGAGATAGATACTGGAACCAAATAGATATTTATATAGCAGGAAAAAGGAGTGCTGCATAATGAGATATATCGACTATTACAGTTTAACCGACGACTATAAACTATTACTCATAGATAGGATTTATGAAGAAGGTGGATTAATTGGAATGCAATTAAATCCCAAAAGCTCTTTCCTAGTTGATATTAGACGTAGATGCAAAACTCTAGAAGATGTAGTTAAGAAGATGGGAAGTAGTTATACAGTATTCGGAGTTATCAAAGAAGCACCTCTACCAAGAAAAGTACGACTGATAATACGTAAACCTTATGACCCCAATTATAATAAATAAATACATTAAATAACTAAACAGGTAAAAGTGTTTTTATATCAGAGGTAATTCTATGAATATGAATGTCAAGTTTAAATTCGTTACGCCTGACTTTACAAAGGCACAGAAGGACGCAGAACGCATTATAGAAGGGTACGCGTCCACTTTTGATGTTGACCGCCAGTACGAAGTAGTGACTCCAGAGGCTATGCAAAAAGCAGTAGGAGATTTACTCACTACCAATACCACAGTATTTTATGAGCACAAGCACGAACAACTTCCTGTTGGTAGAATTTTAGACGCACGAGTTGACGATGAGGGTCTTTGGATAAAAGTACTCATCTCCCAAACAGCAAATGAAGTCTGGACGCTAATCCAAGAAGGAATTTTAAATAAGTTTTCTATTGGGGGTAAGGTAACAGGAGCATTTAAGAAATTTGATAAGAGTTTAAATCGCGATATTACGTTTATAACTGATATGGTACTTTACGAAGTTTCTGTTGTAGGATTACCTGCAAACCAGAATGCATCATTTAAAGCAAAAAGTTTAGCGAGTGTTATGATTAAAGCTCTCGAGGGGAGAGAAAAGATCGATGAAGCTCTAAAAATAATTCAAGGAGGTGTTAAAACAATGGATGAAAAAATTGAAAAGAAAGAGGAACCTAAGGCCGAAGAGACCAAACTCGAAAAGAAAGAGGAACCCAAGGTAGAGGCAGCAAAAGAAGAGGTTGTGGAAAAGAAAGTAGAAGATCCAAAACCAGAAGAAGTTATTGCTAAATCTGAAGTACCTGAAACTCCACCTGCAGTAGATCCAAAGGTCGAAAAGCCAGTAGAACCTGAAATGAAGAAAGAATTATCAAAAGAAGAAATCGAAGCACTAGTAGAAAAGACTAGTGACAAGAAAGAAGAAGTAGTTCCTGTTAAGGAGAAAGCAATGGACGCTCCAGCAGGTGATCCAAACGCAGACGAATCTGCTTACGTGTACGAACAGGACGCAACAGTAGTACTCGAAGCACTAACTGCTAAAGTTGACGAGATTTTAGCAATAGTAAAAGACATACAATCAAAAGCAGTTACACCAACAGCACCTGCAGCTCCAGTAGTAAAGGCGGAAGAAGTTGTAACGCCAACTACTGAAGTACCAGTTGTGAAAGCTGAAGAAGCTCCCGTAGCAAAAGTTGAGGAGCCTATTCAGAAAGCATTAACTGCAGAAGACGTTGCAGCAATAGTTAGTAAGACGTTTGACGAGAAAGTAGGAAAGATTAGATTAGTTCCTTCAAGAAAAGGAACTCTTATCAAGAGTGATTTAGAATTGAAGAGTGAAACAAATTCAGACGATCTGGATATTCTTATGGATGAGAAGAAGTTTGATAAGCTTCCAAAAGAAGAGCAGACGAAGTTAATTCGAAAAAGTTTGTTCGGAATTATTACAGGTAAATAATAGTTCAGAGCAAGAAGTTAAAAAAGTTCTACAAAACTCAATGGAAGGAGGTAAACTTAAATGGACGAAAAACTTTTAAAAGCATTAACGACAGCAGGAGATTTTAAAATCGATGATCCTAGTGGTGCAGGGTATCTACCCAAGCCCCTAGCGGATGAAATCGTTAGATATATTACTGAGATCAACTATTGCAGACAGATTTTCCGTATGGTTCCTATGGCCAAGAAGACTCTGGATATTCCAGTGTTAACTTCTGGTCGGAATACACCCGGGAAAGGTGTCTACTATGTTCCTTCTCAGGTCGATATTTCTGGCAAAACAGATCAGATCGGTCCGAAACTTCACGCAGTCAGATTAGAAGCTAAGAAACTTATGGCATTTGCAAACGTCGACAACGACGACATTGAAGATGCAGCAGTAGACGTAGTTGATCTACTTCTGGAATCTTTCGGTGAAGCATTTGCTGAAGCGGAAGAGCTCGCTATGATGGCAGGTGATCCTACGGATGCAGGAATCGATGCGGATGATCCTCGCAAAGCATTTACTGGTCTAGCTAAATTGGCTGACGCAGCAACAGTCGTTGAATCCCAGGCTATTACCGAGACAGATTTGGAATGGAAAGGAATTGAAGAAACCGTTTCAAAGGCTATTAAACGTCTTGGAAAATATGCACGTAATAGAAAGAATCTGGTTCTTTTCATCGACACAGCTATTGCAGAGTATTGCCGTAGATCTCGTAGATTAGTTAACATCACGAACTTAGCAGGAGCACGTACTGGTGACGCCGCAATGGTAGAACCGGGACAGGCTGATACAATCTATGGTATTAAGACTTACGAGTCTTCTTATCTAGATTATCTGGGGGCTACTCTCAAGGGAACTAAAGGTACTGGTATTCTGGTACCCGCAGACGAACCTTTGATCGGTGACCGTCGGAAGATCAAGATCGTGAAGAAAGAGCTTGAAGAGCATGACAAAATCAGATTCGTCATATCCGAAAGGATTGACTTTAACGTCAGACATCGCGCATACAATGCGGGACAGGCTGGGGTTTCTGAGGCTGTTTGCTTAATCAAGTTTAACTAATTCACAGTAAAATTATAGGAAGGGCTAGACTAAACATCTAGCCCTTCTTTCTTGCAAATAAAAAGGTAAATATAAAAGAAAATGAATATCAATTCTAAAGATTCAGATAAAAAATATTGTAGTAAATGTTCGATAGAATTAACTGTTGATAATTGGTTTAAATGTCATAAAGAGAGAAATAACTATATATGTAAGAAATGTAGTAAAGACATGTCTAATATGTACTACAAAACTCACAAAGAACAAAGTTCTCAATACCACAAAGAGTACTATCAAAATAACCGTGAAATTATTAAAGAACGTATTAGAGAATATCAAATGACTAATGGATTATACGTTGATATAGAAGGAAAACAGATTTTTATATCAGGAGTTAGAAGAGAACGTCCTTCGGATGGTTTATGCGAAATGTGTCGTAAGCGAAAGTTTGAAGACTACCACCACTGGGATAATACTAATATTAAACTAGCTATGTGGTTATGTAGTAAATGCCATCCAATAGCTGAAATAGCTGAACGCTTTAAGAGGCATAAAGTACAAGTACGACATTATCTGAGTTTAAAGAAAATAATCATAAAAAATCAGTAAATAGTTAACTGAAATTGTTGTTTTTATATTTGAAGACGTATCGATAAATTTTTATTATTTTCAAGGAGATCTCAATGGAAAGATATACCAATAAAACTTTAGTATCAAATATGATTGGAATATCAGAAGATGATGTTCAGGATGATTGGCTAGATTGGGCAACCGCTCAAGTAGATGCGCGTACTTTTCAAACATTTGCGGACGTTGAAGTAGTGGAGAGATACGATGGATCTGGTTGTGATGAACTCCTTTTAAATCACAGCCCCATTATATCCATTTCTAAAATAGAGTACCTACAAGATGGGCATATGGATGTATGGCTAGAGTTTGATAAAGACTATACAGTATTCTATGCTGACGAAGGACGCCTACGTTTAGTGGAAGATGTAAATGGTCAAGAACATACTAGCTTTTATAGAGGTGTACAAAATTGGAAGATCACCTACAAGTATGGTTATAGTGAGATACCCCGTTTAGTAGAACTTCTTGCAACCCTCCTAGTAATAGAACTATACCAGATTAAGCGTGATGGAGCATCAGGGGTAGTAGCTAGCGAGAGAATTGGAGCGTACTCTATATCGTATGCAACTTCAGGAGCAGTAGTTCCGGTCAAGAACTTAATAGAAGAATTGGTTACAAAATTACGCGTGGGAAATATAGGAGTAGTAGGACTTTAAAATGGCACTAGCAAATTTTCTTACTATGGACGTAGAGGTATGGCGACGAGCCGCAGGTACAGAAAATGAGTATGGAGAGAAGACTGATACGTGGACTAAAGTAGCTACCATTAAAGGAGTAATTCAACCTTCTACGGGAAATACAGTTAGGGTTGAGAATGGTATTTCAGTAACGAATAGTCATACGCTATTTACTTTAGCGGGAGCTAATATTCGTGCGGGTGACAAGACTAAGTACGGAGATAATTGGTATAATGTAGTTTATGTAGGTGACGCAGCAGGTAGAGCTCATCACAACGAAGTAGAACTAAATTTGGTGTCCTAATGATACAGGCAAAAGTACACTATTCAGAAGAAGTAAAAGCAGAATTAAAGAAATACGGAATTGGCGTTATGCCTAGAATTAAATTTGGTCTCACACAATTTTTAGATAAGGTTGCAAATGTTGCTCGTACTATTGTACCAGTTAAAACAGGTCGCTTGCAATCCTCACTAAGTTATGAAGTTAATGATAAAGGAAATGGCGGAGTAGAGGGTAGAGTAGGAACAAACGTCAAATATGGTAAGTGGGTAGAATTAGGTCATCGAATTATGCGTCACGGAAAACAAGTAGGAACTGCTAAACCTAAACCATACCTATTACCAGCATTTCAAAAAACATTACCAGAATTAGTTGATTTTATTAAAAAGGCTTTAAAATAATGCGTTATGACATCCTTAAAAAAGTTAAGAGTGTATTAGTAGCAGACGCAACTATTCATACTTACGTAGCTGACGATATCAGAGTAAGAGATCTTCCACTACCAAAAATACCTAAGCAAATTACGATAAGAAAAACTTTTGGAACTAGTAATTCAATTATTCCAGCTTGCGATTGTACAGTCTATATTACAGTTTGGGTAAAGCAAAAAGAAGTAACAGAACCATATAAGATGACTACACAAATAACAGAACGCATAAATGATCTCTTTAATAGAAAAGGTGAATCATTAAATGAGTCTGATTTAATAGTTAATCAGATGAAGAGAACTGACGCAGAAATTTCTTATACAGATGATCAAGAGTATTGGACCAGCACCATAATTTTAGAGTGCGTAACTAACGATTAAGGGAGGTGTGAGAAATGGCAGTAAGAACTTATTCAAATCCAAAAGTAGTTTCGCCAAAGACAGTAACAAGTTTGAAGCAAGGGATACTTTTTGAGATGGCAGCAACAACAGATGATACAGTAGTGGTAAATGAATTGGCAGCAGTTACAGCCGCTGTAGCTTTTAAGGCTTCTGATGCAACAGCAGTCGACGTTACAGTTTTAGGAAAGACGATTACAGTGACGGAGGAATCATTAACGAACGAAAAACTTATCGTATTAGCTTTAGGTTAAGCTAACGAATAAACATTAAAGGGAGGTGTTAAAAAATGGCAGACTATAAATTTTCAGTAGGTAAGATTAAGATCGGAGCTAATACAGTAGCATTCTGTACTGGTATCTCAGTTAAGTATGATGGTGGTCCAGTTGAGTTCCGAGGAGGAGATTACCGCTATCCAGTTTGGTTGGAATTGGGTGGAAAGTCTCTAGAGATCACAGTAGAGTCAGCTAAGTTTGATTTGGATCCTGCAGAACTAAACAACGCGTACGTTTCTGTAGAACTTCAGACTGGCGCCGAAGGTGGTGGACTAGCAGGTACTATTGATAACATGAAGGTAGTGTCCTACGAAGTCAAGCAAGCACAAGACGCTTTCGTAGTTTCTACACTAGTATTACGCAAGGCGGCAAATCCAGCTTAATCATTTGGGAGAGGGCGAGGAGAAGGTTTCCAGAACTATCCTTCACAAAAATATAACCTCTGTCCCTCTCCCGATCATTAACACGATATAGGAGACGACAATGGAAAGAATAACTCAGACGAAGAAATCAATAACGTTAGCAGACGGTTTAGAATACGAAATTAAACCATTAACTCTAAAAGAGTCAAAAGAGATCATACCACTCTTAAAAGAATTTAATGACGTAGGTAAAACGTTGGACGATCAGTTAATTATGAAGGTAGCTGAATTATGCCAACGCATTCTTCAAAAAAGTGTTCCAAACATTACAGTTGAACGTGTAATGGAGTTAGTAGATTTAGAGACAGTTCAAAAAATTATTTTAGTAGCTTCCGGAAGGGAAGTGTAGAACTTGAAAGATTCTTCGACTTTTGAATTAATAGATATTCTCGCAAGAGAGTATGGATGGACAATAGAGTACATCCAAAATCTAGGAATGGATGAACTAGAAAATATTCTATCTACCATCCTTCAAAGACGAAGAAACGAATACCAAACGCTTTTGTTAGTTATTAATCACGCTATAGCAGGGAAGAAATTAAATTGGGAAGACACTAGTAATGAAGGACCTGCTAATGAAGAAAAACAACTTTTAGACTTAATGAGCAAACTTAAAACGAAGGTAGTAAAAAATGGTCCTTAAAGATTTATACTTAAAAGTAACAGCAGACGCATCTGGAGTTAAAATAGCTATGGCAGATGCTGGAAAAGCTGTAGACCAATTTAAGAAGCAAACAGAGTCTCTTCATGCAACAGGAGAAAAATTATCGTCTCTTATAACGGGAGGACTTACCGCAGGTATATTAGCATTAGGCGCTACCATCACTGGAGCTATAATGACAACCACTAAATTTGATGATATTATAGTTAGAGCTTTTCAAGACGCTTCTGACGGCGCTTCAATAGCTACTTCAGCCTTTAATGAATTTGCAAATGCAGCTAGAAAAATGGGAGCTGCTTCTATATTTGGTGGAAATCAAGCTGCGCAAGCAATGAAAATTTTAGCTAGTCAAAATTTAAGTACTACGGATACTATTAAAGCAGTTGCAGAAGCTGAACTATTAGCTAGTAGTACTGGAATAGAGTTAAGTTCTGCTGCACAAGCTGTAGGAGCATCTTTACGAACGTTTGGCGATTCTGGTTTAACTGCAGGTGACGCAGCAACCTTCTTAGGAACTGCTGCAATAAAAAGCTCCTTAAATGTAGAGCAATTTTCTTCTACTCTAAGATTAGTAGGTCCCTTAGCACAAACTGCTGGATGGTCTTTTAAAGATTTAGTAGCAGCTACTGCAACTCTTTCTGATAAAGGTATTGAGGGTATGCGTGCAATGATGGGAATGTCTACTACAATGAAAGAGTTATCGGATCCTACTTCTTCACTCACTAAACTATTAGGCGAATGGGGAATAAAAGTAGCAGATAGTAAGGGAAAATTAAAACCACTTTCTGAAGTCATCAGCATTTTAAGTACCGCAGTATCTGGAAATGAAGAAAGATTTAGAGCATTGACTAATACTGCTGGACCAGCTTTTGCTACACTCATTAAAGGTTCTAACGACTTTGCAAAAACATTGACTGAATTAGGTAAGGGTAGAGAGACACTCCAAAAACTATCCAAAGAATATTCTGAAACACTACCGGGAGCATTTAAGAGATTTAGAGCCTCCGGAGAAGAGGCTTTATTAGGATTAGGCGACTCCATGAAAGAACCACTAATAACATTTTTAAATAATATGTCAGAAGCATTATTAAAAGTAGCAAGTTCAATAGATAAAAAAGCAATAGAGGATTTAGGAAGAGCAATGGTAGATCTAGTAGGAAATTTACCTGCACTAATCAATTTACTATCTACATTAGCAAATGGTTTGACAACAATAGTAAATGTTATTAATTTAGCTGTAGCTGGAGTAATTAAGTTAGGAACATATTTTTCATCCCTAGGAAAATATTTATCTCAGATTGATTGGGGTTCAGTTATGACTGGTTTTGCTACTGGAGGAGCAGGAGGTGCAATGTCTGCATTGGGAGCTCAAATAGGAAGTTTAAAGGGTGCTTGGGAAGATGCAAATGCAGCAGCAGATAAATACATTGCAAAAAATATGCAAGCAGCAGTAACTTCTGGAGTTAGCACAAACCTATCTTCAACATCTTCTGGAACTGTAGGTTATCATGCAGGAGCTAATGCAATGGTTACTCCTGAAGGTCCTACTAAAGTAGAATTATACCAAACACGTATATCTGAAATTTTAGCTCAGTATAGAGATCAAATTGCAAATTCAAATCAAGTAAGAATGGCAGGATTGATTAATATTATGGAAGATGTATTTAAAGTAAATGTTTCTAGCGAAGAGCAACTACAATCATTACTACGCGATAAACTTGCTGCATATAGAAAACGAGTAGAGGTTGTAAGAAGTGCTCCAACAATTGAGTAAGGAGAAATAAATGGCACTACCAAACTTTAAAATGTTTCGATCTGATACGTTAGCAGAAGTAGGTACTGACATTAATCCAATTGACTTAGGATTGTGTTTAGCGGGCGCAACTACATTCTTACCCTATCAAATACTTCTTTATAACGATAAGGATGCTCTAGTAGGAAGTGAAGATGCTAAGGAATTAGAATTAGGTCTACTTCAAATGAATTTAATTCAATCGTGGATTAGTACTGGCGGGGTAGGGCAGACATTCACTTTAGCAGCAACTCCCTTAGTAGTTGATAGTGAAGAAGTAACTGTAAACGGAATTAAGTGGAGACGAGTAGATGCATTTGCTGGATTTGGTTCTGGAGACGAAATTTATACTTTAGACTATTCAACGGGAGTATTGACTTTTGGAAATGGAGTTAATGGAAAAATACCTCCAACAGGAAACACTATTCAAATCAACTATGTACCAGACCAAAATATTTATGGAAAGACAGTTTACGAAAATCTTTGGTTTCAGATTAAATCAAGTGGAGTAGTACAAAACACAATTTCTATAACTTCTGAACTAGCATCAAAATTAGACGATAGTCATATTAACGTAGTTCACTTTCCATCAGTAGTGGCAGTAGTAGGAGTATGGGATAATCCTGCTAAGACGGGTACAAATTATTATACAGGTGGATCATTCGTTCCAGATACAGGAGCAATAATTTTAGGAACACCCATAACAGGAAGTACACCATATGTAGAATACACATATACAATCAAGGATGATAGTGAATCTGCTATGAGTGTAATAGGAAGAGATAACGTTCACGAATGTGCAAATAGAGTTCCAAAAAATAACGCTAAGATTTTATTTTTATCAGTAACAGTACCAGCAACAGCTAGTACGGAAGGTGGAGTTTTTATTAGGGTTAGATTAAGAGTATATTATAGTTTTTAATTAAGGGGGTGAATTAATATGGCAGCAACATTTACATGGAGTGAAAGTAACGGAGTAGGAGAAGCAGTAACAGATGGAATAGTAAATCTGAATGTAGGTAATACGGACGCTAAAGAATTAGTACCAGCAGATTGGCCAATTCTAGCAGGAGAAAATTCTTACGAGAAATGGATTCGTGCTAAATTCGGAGGCACGTTTACAGAGATCTCTAATATGAAGTTATGGAAGTCAGCTGGAGCGTATAAAACTGGAGAAGCGTTAAAGTGGAACGAAACTTCAGATAACATATACCATCAACCAGTTAAAACAGCTTCTACTCATGCGACATCTGACATTCCTACATCACTACCAGGAACTCTCAACGTTCATAGAAGTACAGGTGAGAATACTATGATCGCAGCTGGATATACACGATATTTTGTATTCCAACTTCAATCTACAGTTTTAACACCCGCAGGAGCAGTTAATACGAAGACGATTACTTTTCAGTACGACGAAACTTAAACTATACACGTAATCCAATACGTAGATATGTTTACCTACAATACAATGGAGGAAACAAAAATGTTAAAATTAATTTGGAAAGCTCAATTTAGTGATGGTTCAATACTTAATCAGTTTGACGATATTGAGCAAACAAAAGAGCATCTATTTAAAGAGGTATTAGAGAAGCAATCTCAACTGCTCCTCTTTTACCTCTTTAATACTTGCACCCAAAAAATATACTCGGTCAATCTTCCTCTAGGAGTCTTATCTGTAGGACAACCCTCTGAATTCGAATCTGACCAACTTCAACCTTCAGCACAAAATAGATTAATATACTTTAGACGAATAGTGCGTGAATTGAGTATTGGTCCCAAAACCATTACAGTTAATTTAAACGAAGGTAAATTAAAACAAATTTCTTACTTCCTAGGATTTCAGTATACAGACGAAAAAGGAAACCACAAAAAAGTAATTCAGATTTTTGAAAACGATAACATAACAATTTACTAAAGGAAACTAAAATGGCAAACCAAGTTGATAATGACGTAAAAGTAATAGGTAATGAAAATATATACGGATGGGGGCAACAGCATATTTTAAGCATATCTACGGGTACTAGATTGTATACTTCCTTCATCAATGAATCGAATGAAGTAGAAGTACAATATTCTGCCGATGGTGGGGGTACGTGGACACCCGATACTTCTTTTGCAGAAACATCTCCATACTTCATCAGTATGTGTCGCTCTGAGTTAGACGACATATTTGTCTCTTACGTTGCTAACGCTACAGGTACCAGAACTATGAAAGTTAAGAAAAGAGATCATACTTCAGGAGCATGGAGTGAAGTACTTAGTGGTACACAAGGAGGCACTTACCCACCACACCCACTCATCACCTATAACAGAGTACTAAATAGACTGCATTATTTCTGGCTATATGATACAGGAGTATACGTTTTTATAGAGAACAAATATTCAGACAACTATGGTTCTACATGGACGAGTGGTACTTTACGTACTCAGCATTCTGGTTTAGTAGATCATAAACTTTATGGAATAGATACCCATCCAGTAACGGGAAAAGTATATCTATTTTTACATACTACTAACTCTCTCTATTTTGTAGTAGAAAAATTTTCACCTGTAGGAGTTTGGGAAATTAGAGATCAAGCTGGACCAGATGCCATTACAAAAGCGGGCAGCTTTGTAATTGATTCACTAGGAAATAACATTATATTTTATTCTAGGCTACAGGGAAGTAATTACTATTTAACTATATTAAAAGCGGGTGTATCCCAATCAGAAGTAGTTTATGGATCAACAAAAACAATTTTAGAGGGAGCATGCGCAGTTGGAATAGACGGTTCTAACAACATTTACGCCTTCTATACTAAAACAGATAACAAACTCTACTATAAGAGTACGCTTAATGGATATGTTGAAGCTGCGTTAACTGTTAATAATGGCGTACGAGCTAGTTGCGAGCAAAGATCATTACCTGCGTCTACAAAACTTAATTACATTTTTAGTAGTAACGTATAAGAGAGCGAGCGAGATTTATGGCTGAAATACTTTACCAGGATTTTTTAGTAGTCGTAGAGGGAGATCATAAACTCTACTCAGATTATCTTCCACCTCCAGTAGCTCACTCTATTAATTCGGATGCTCGTATATGGTCTCAACCTACAAACAGTATATCATGTGATGCTAAAATAATAGGTAGAACTCAAGAGACTATAGATTCCGATGCTCATATTAAAGGAGTAAACAGCAATTCAATAGATATGTCTGGGCATATTTACGGAACGTATAGCCAAGATATTTCTTCGGATGCAAACATATCTAATAGACAGACTGAAGATATTGATTTGGATGCATGGATAAATAACAAATCCATAACTATGGACGCATTAATATATGTACCTACCAACAAATCAATTAATATGGATGGAGTAATTAGTGATTGTGTAGGTGGAGAAGATTTCTTAGATGATTACGTAGAAGTAGATCCTTCTGGTAGAGTTACTCTAACTCATCAAAAAACAATTTGGGCTACAACATCAACACAAAATGAATTCGTATATAGAGATTTTGGAGTAGACTACTTTAAGGGTTGTTTCGAATTTTGGGTAGAAGCTAAAGTAGATACCAACCTCCAATATATTCAAACAACACTTGTATCTTTATCAAATACTGTCGATCATTTTAGCGATTGTATTGATGCATTAGGAGTTTATTTAGGTGCAGGAATTTCTTACAGCGGCAGTAATCCGCCTATTACAATTAAAGAACGTTACCAAGGAAAAGAATATAGTGTTACTTGGCAGATGAATCAATCTTGGGTAGGGATACCTTACTATTACAAAATTATTAGAGATGAGAGTGTAGGATTTTACGGACAAGGACAATTAAGTTTGCAAATTTATAGCGATTATGCTATGTCAGTATTAGTACATACATTAACTTTAGATTTACATAAAGCAGTTGATTATAGATACCTTTTTAGTTTGCAACCTTATGCTAGTGCAACTTCTGGAGGATGCAGTGGATATATAAAATGCCTTAAATTATCTCCTACAACATTATTGCCTTCAGAGCACTTACCTCAAACTGCTGGTATATGGGAAGATGGATTAGAAGATCTTTCAACTTATTGGAAAGTAGATCCAAACAACAGATGGTATCAACATAAACTATGCGTAGAAACTTTTTATTGTCCTACTACTGATGATTCTTACGTCTACAAAGATTTTGGAGTAGGATATTTTAGTAGTTACTCAATAGACTTCAATTTTTATATAGACGATTTATTGAGTTGTAGAAATGATTATCCTGCATTAGGATTGTGGGCTGTTACAAATTCGCCTGGTTCTTATTCTGATATGCTAGCAGGACATATGTTGACAATTTGGTGGCCAGAAGCTGGAGTACTACAATTAAGAGATAAGGGGACAGGCCTTTACGCTAATTCCGCTCAAGGATTTTTAACAAGTCGTACTACATATTATGTACACATGGTTCGAAATGGTTTAGCAAATTTACGCTGTTATTTATATCACTCTGCTGAAGATAGACGAAGTGGTTCAAATCTATGGTTGATGTTAGAAGTAAATGGATGTCAGACTACATTATGGCAATATATGCAGATAGGATTTACTCCAGAAAAAGCTACTTATTCTGATCCACCTTCTCATGTTAGTATAGAGGCAGTAAAAGTAAATCCTTCTGGAAATTTTGGAACTAGATTATGGGATACCGATAGAACTTTAGTAGGGAATACCACCTTCATAGATTCTTCAAATAATATACACACTGCATATTATTCAAAAGTATTTTCTAGTACTAGTTACGATTTACGTTATGCAGTTTCTACTGATGGAGGAGTTACATTTACAAACGGTGAAGGAGGTTCTAGTGGATCTTATAAAACACTTCTTACATCTACTCAACCTTGGTCTGCTCCTTCAATAGTAGTAGATTCTACTGGAAAGATATTTGTATTTTTTATCAATTACGCACAAGAATTGTACTTCCTTAAAAAATCAGGTACTTGGGATGCTGCTGTAAAAATTCATAGTTCACAAAAGAAGGTAAGAGCTGAAGTTGATAGTAACGACAATATAATTGTAGCGTCTTGTGGAGATAGTGTTGGATCAAACTTTTTAGCAGTACATACTAGTTCCGATTCAGGAGCTTCTTGGGTAGAGAATATTGATAGTAGTACACAAACAGCTTACGTAGATATGTGTCCCAGTAACGACACTAATATGTGGATATTGCATCACAATAGTTCTTCATTCGCAGTACATAAATTAAGTCGTTCTACATGGCCATATGTATGGACACTAGAGGCAGAAGAAAATACTGGAAGTGTTTACAATATAGATAGTATGGCTATTTCTTGTGATAAGACTTCAGAGACTGTTTGGTTATTTAGAGCAGTACAACTATCAGACGTTGAAGTTTGGTCACTACAATATTGTAAACGAGTCGCAGGAGTCTGGGATACTTCTTGGACTACCATAGAAGAAAACACTGATGGATATTACGAAAATCTCACCGCAGTTAGAGCAGATGATGATAGAATATTTTTGATGTTTGGAGTTAATGGAACTAATATAATCTACTACATTCCGTACGACAATGGATCATGGCATTCTAGAAGAGAGACTCAATTAGTAGGAAATTACGGATCTATACAGCAACCCAGATTAAAAGCTCTAGCAGAGAAATGTTTTTATTCTTACGTTCACGCATACGATGAAGGTTATTACATTAATTCTTTTGATTGCAACTACCAATTGGAATCCATAACTTCGGGAGGACATATCAAAGCGGTTGCTTCTGCTGATATTAATTCTGCCGCTAGCATATGTACTACTAGAGGAATTTACGACATAGGTATGGCAGCAATCTTAAAAGGAACTCATATAGAATTGGTATCTCAAGATGCTTTAATTATGAGAAGAGAGCATTCTGATATTCAAAATGATTGCACGATACGCGGATGGAAAGATTTCGAAGGAAGAGCGCGTCTTCAAAATAGTAGTCAGCAAGACTTTGAGACTCAATTTAAAGTTGACCAACCCATTCCAATAGTTCCAACACTCCTAGAAGGAGAAGATGTAGGTACAGGTGACGCAGTTTATTTACATTGGACGGATATGAGTAATTACGGATATAACATTTATAAGAAAGTAGGAGTGACTTGGGAGAAGCAAAATACAGCAGGAATTCATAGATTATTAAATTTCACAGCAGGTTCATTAACTGAAGGAGTTCCTTATACATTCACAGTAAGAGGTTGTAACGGTGTTGGAGATGAGAGTGTAAATTCAAACGAAGTTATCATTACACCTACATTTCAAAAAGATAGAACACCCTCATACAAAATTTATATTAACGGAAGTTGGAGACAGGATGCAATTCTAAAACAAGTAGAGTTAGTATACGGTCCATCCTTTTCATCGGCCACTTTTGAGCTATTAAAACCTGTTGCAAGTGCACCTAGCGAAAGCGATACTATTTACGTAGAGATAAACAACAAGAGAGTCTTTACGGGAACTATTGTAACAAAGGACGACACATTAGAAGCGCAAAATCAATCCATAACTTATACTGCTGTTTGCGATCTATGGAAGTATACTTGGGATGTATGTGGACGTGACTTTAATACTACAGAAGATCAAGAAGCTGGATGGTATTGGTTTACTCAAGGAATTACTAACGCCATAGGAGTTCCTGGAGCGCCTATAAATAATTTTCCAGGTTCAGTAAGCATCAAGGATTCTACTAAATTAGACGCAATGGTTACCATTTTAGGATATTGTGGCAACTATAAAATTTATACTGATCCATACGGAAATGTCAGTTATTATCATATTGGTACTGGTTCAAACAGAACCCTAGAAGTTGGAAAACAAATTTTAGCTCAAAACATACGTACAGATATTTCAGATAAGGTTGACCAGGTTACTGTAATCAGAGAATGGTCTTATAGAGACGAACACTCTTTCTTTAGAACAAATTTAGACTTGGTATTATCACCTTCCAAACCAGGATATTATTACGTGGGATCTTGTTCAGGATATAGAATTGGTGATGTACGATTAGACGCTCAAGTAAGACCAGCTCCAGTAATTGAGTATTCAAATATAGAAGTGTTGCCAGGTCATTGTAGACCAAATGCTTCTGGTTCTTCTCCACTAACTACTTGGGTTGATGGTAGTACTACACCTAAAGCAGTTGTAAAAACTATAACACCCGCTACTGAAAATTGGCAAGGCGTAAGTGCAGAAATAGTCTACAAAAATAGAGATTTAGCAGAAGTATATATTCCTTATGGAACTCAACTAGTAACAGATAAAATTAACACGCACACATATATTGCCACATTTTATACTAAGGATGGAGTAGCGGTAGAAGAGACTGTAGAAGTTGCTGACGATATAGGATTTAATCCAGCGTTATTAAGAGTTACATATTCTGTAGAAAATAAAGTTTATCAGCAAAATAGTTTGGGTAGTGGTCCAATAAAAAGAACCTTCCATGACGATAATATTGATTCTGATATTGCTAGTAGAGCCAACGCCGAATACGAGAAACTAAGCAAGCCTACTAGTGGTGGAGAAATTTTAATACTTGGTGACGAAACTATCGATTTAAGAACTAGAGTTAATGGATATGACGTAATGAGAGTTACTCACGACTTCGGAGAAGGATTTACTACTAGAATTAATTTAACGAACGAACCTTACTATAGAGGCGTTTTAAATAATGCACGTCAACAAGAGCAAAACAAGACTAAAGAAAAAGCAAAAGATACTCGCACCACTCTTTTCATACAATACTTATCTGATAAGAAAGAAAGCTTTCTTTCAGGACTGTTGGGGGAGGATCCTAATGCACCAAAGAAAAATCCTAAAGAAAATTTAGGTACTTCTTCATATAGTGATTAAGGAGCAGCATGTCCGATAGATGTCCAATATGTCATAGCTTATTTATTAATCCAGCAACTGGTCATAGAATGTGGACGGATGATCCAATTTTAACTATTCGTGGACAAGCGGGTGCGGAGTATAAAGGAAACACACCAGTAAGGATGCTCCACTTAAATGAAGTACGCAACAGAATTAATGAACTAGAAATTAATTTAGCTCTTCCCACAACTACGTGGAAAGAAGAAATTGAAAAAACAAAACCAGTAAGATTCTACCATATATTGGAAGCAAGAAAAGCAATAGAGAATATCTTGACTGCTTCCAACATGACCCTATATGACTATTTGAATTATGACGAAGAAGGAAATAAAATTTCTGGATCTGAAAAAACAATTTGGACAGATCCAATACTCAATAGTAGAGTACCTGTTAGAGCTATACACATAGAAGAATTAAGATGTCCCTTAAGAGTAAGCCTACCTTGCGAGATTTGGAATAGAGGATCAGATCCAGCAAGTTCAATACAGATTACAAACCTATTAGTTGCGGGTTGGTGCGATAGAGGAACTGTCAGTTGTTTTTCTGGACAAGGGGTACCTTGGGATGTATTTATAGAGGATGATAATTGCTGCTTAAAAGGACATAAGTATAACGACATATCATATAAGGTACCCGAAAAAGGTTGGTGCTATTCATTTCACGGAGATTGCATTATTGATTATTGGAATGCTGGAAAATTTCGAAGAGGAGTTAACTGCCACGAAATTTATAGACTTAACACTACATATAGAGTGGACATATTAGTAAAACCTCTAACGTCAGTTCGAACTCAACGCCTTTTAGATATGGGAAATTTTCGAATGGTTGAATTAACTTCAGATCCTACGTTAGTAGATGAGACATACGGGTATCCATGTCTTCTTGATATTTCTGACATGTCGTATATTGCTCAACCAAAAATAAAATCAGCAGGATTTTTAGAAGATGCAATACTTACAGGAAATAGTTGTGAATTAACTAAACTCGTTTATAGCGGAGATAAGGTAGCATGGAAAAAAACTCAAAACGCTACTACTCAGAGGTCAATAGGAATTGAGGATCACTTTCATTCTAGAAATATTGATTATTGGGGCGCGTATATTGAGCCTCCTTTAGAACCTTGTGCAGTAGAAAAAATGGGTGGAGATAAACAATTTGTATCTTCTTCAATACAAGGAATTAAATCAACAAATTCGCATTCAATATACGTTCCTGAAGATTGGTGTCTTAAAGCTACCGATACTATAGCACAAAGAAAACAAAAACTTAAACCACATAAAATTAGAAAAGAATTTGAGTGGACGATGACTCAAAATAATGTAAAGTGGAATGTTAATTTATCAGGTATGCAATCCATATTAGGAATACCTACTACAGTAAATGATCCTTTTGATGACGCTGATTTTCAAGTTTGGTTTGGAGCAATTCATACTTATTCTGTGGGTAAAGCGACAGAAGGACATTTTCTTTTAGCAAAGGATGATGGAGTAGAATTTGTAGCAAAAGATAAAGATACTACTACCTTAGACATATTTTTAGATACTACAAACTTAATTGTTCCTGCTTCTGATGTTATAGATATTTCTGTTAAGTTGACAATTAATGGAATAGAGTGGTTTAGAGTAGATGATTTAACTCCTTTTTCAAATACTGATCATGTCTTTAAATGTGTTGGTGGTGTAATTACTTTTGCTGGGGGATTATTGGGAAATAGAAAAGGAGTAGCTACAAATGCAACACTAGACTACTATTATAATCCAGTTCCGTTTAAATTTTACGCCAGTGGAAATATAGTAGTAACAGCACCCCAAAGTACTAAAGTATATATGATGCTAAACTACTACAACGTACCTTACTCGTATTTAGAATACAGAAGTCCTATCAACTATTATTTGATGGAATTTTTATGGCCTGATAGATACTATTTGCGTACTTTGAGATCTGTGCATACTGGACCTGGACCCGCTCCCGGAGCTAGCGGACCATTCGATTCTCAACTTTGTCTTCCATATGTAGCAACTGCATTACGACCTATGGCTATTAAAGATGAGGAGTATTCTTAATTAAAGTTTTACTAATAACATCTGTTTTTATATTAGGAGGAAAGAAATGATTTATAAATTTTCAGTAGGAAAAGCAACTCTAACATCTCTACAAACTGGTTACGTGAAAGTAGTTGACGTAGCTACTTCCATAGAGTTTAATTATGACATGACTACTATAAAGGAAGTAGGACCCGATGGAATACCTACTGATGAGATTAAGGATGAAGAGAAAATCACTCTTTCTTTTGAATTTACTGATGACGTAGATACTGCTTTAATCGCAGGACAGACGTATGACATAGTTTTAACTCCTGGAGTAGAAGGAGGAGGAATATCTCTATCGTTAGAGAATTGTCGTCTAACAAATTATAATGTACGTACCTCTCAAAACAATTTCGTAGCAATACGAGTAAGCTTTTCAAAAGTAGGTCCTATAGATTCAGGAACAGCTACAAAACAGCAAATTGCTTTTGGTGGAGTAGCCTTAGGCGATTCTGCTTATCTAGTTCCTTCATATCAAGGAAACGTTATCAATAGAATTATCCCTACTGCGTTAGGAACAATCTTTCAAACGACTGGACAAACTGGTGGAGGATTAACAACCATAAAAGTAAAAGCCAGAGTCAAAAAATCTACCCGCTTAGAATTAGAGCAATACGTAACAAACCTATTTAGTATACTGAGTACAAGTAAAGCCAGTCTAGTAGTTTCTCAAGGAGTAACCTCTTATACTTTAACAAACTGCATTTACGTAAATGGTAGTATGCATGACATATATAAAAATTACGTAGAGATGGAATTCGAATTCCAACGTTCTTCCTATTAATCAGCAGTCTTCCACAGCGTTTCTATATATAAAATAACCACTTCCGCACTATATCCACATCTATAAGCAGTCCAAAATTATCATCCTTTAAAACCAATTATTTTTATTTTTGCTCTTGATTTTTTGAAAGAAGTAACATATAATTATATTGTAGAGAAGAAAGAGTAAACAAAGGAGAACTCAAATGAACAAGCAAATTAAGAAAGAAAAAGAGAAGTCATTATACGCTTGGACGTGGGGTGGAGATGGATATAATCAGACTTACGCTTATTCGAAAGCGGAGGCGTTAGCAAATGCAAAAAAATGTAGTGAGGAATTGTTTCCTACTATAGCAAATTTTAGGAAGGTAGGAGTGAGTGGATCTAAAGCAGTGGAAACGTTTTGGAAACAATATCCAATAATGGTTTGTCTGGTATGCGAAGGGAAAGAACTACATAGAACTTACTAGAAAGTTTAGGTTCTATTGGTTTTACGATCAGTGGAATAATTTAGAGGTTGCAGTCGGCTTTCTCCGAGCAGGAATTGGTAGCAAGACTTTAAAAGAAGCAAAAGAGATAGTGGGGTGGTAAATGAAGTGTCAATTTGAGCATCACGAAGAGTACGGAAAAGAACTTACGTGTGAAAAATGTAGAGGTCCGTTAACGTGTGGACCATTTATGCATTCTTGTGAAAAATGCAATCCAGAGGATTTTAAACCTTGTAGAGTATGCGGTGCACGAGTAATAGATTGCTGTTGCTGAGTGATAATTTATAAGAGGAGTCATAATTGAGCAGGCATCAAAATATAACGAATCTCGCTATCAAAAAAGCTAAGCAAAGCGATTGTAGATATAAAGTATCTGCAATTGGCTTTAACCATAAAGGCGATTTGATAGGAACTGCAGTAAACCAACATAGAATATCCAAACCTGGATGCAGTATACACGCAGAAATAGCTTTAATCAAAAAGTGCGGAAGAAAACTACGTACCATCATTATTTGTAGAACAAATAAAAGTGGAGACATTCTACCTATTCATGCTTGTAGGACTTGTTCAATGATGGCAGAACGTTACGGGATACGCATTTACCCCTTAGAAATAAAGGAGACTGAAAATGAAAGGCACTTGTAAAACTTGCTTAGAAATGCAGAAGACACTAAAAGATTATTGCTGTCCAATATGCTCATTAGGAATTAAATTATCAGACGACAACGTAATTGTGGATCCTTTTACAAAAACAGTACATATAGATTTATCAGATCCCAATCACCCTTTTTGGACGGGCAAAAAATAATTTTATTTTCCTCTTGATTTTTTAAGGTTTGTAACATATAATTATATTGAGGAAGAAATAAGGAGACTACAATGAGAGTACACGTAGATAATATATCAGGTGACTTTAGAGTAGTAGCAGACGCAGGAGAAGATATTCAAGATTTAGCGGCTGCTGTATTACTATCAAGTTATTTTGATTGTAGTCACGTAGGGATTAATAGACTACGTTTACAAGGATACGGAAGTAAGATTACCAAAGAAGTGATGTTAAAACTTTTGGATGTAGAAAACAACATAGTCTACTTAGATTACATATTTGACTTTAAATGCACTACGCGATTAGAAGTTAAAGATGATGAGATAGTAGGAAATATTTCTCCAGAGAGATTACCAATAGGAATTTTATCATACTCTCAAAATTTTGTAGAGAAATTAAAGGATTTCGAGATAACTGTGACAGGAGTATAAAAAATAATTTTGATGGTATTGTTAACTATAGTTATTTCAACAGGTTATAATAAAAAATATTTTTGTAACCCACTTGTATTTTCTCCTAAAGTATCATATAATATATATGAGGAAGAGAAAAGGAGAAACTAAAATGAACCTATACGAAGCAGAGTTAAAAATCAAGTCGTTAATGATTAAACATAACTTAACGGGTTGGAGATTTCATTTTGATATAGCTAGAAGTAGATTTGGAAGGTGTAACTACTATACTAAGACTATTACGCTTTCAAAATACTTGACAGAGCTAAACGATGAAGAAAGAGTTACTGATACTATGCTTCACGAGATTGCTCACGCGTTAGTACATACTAGATATGGAACGAGAGGACATAGTCATACTTGGAAAGCTGTCTGTAATGAAATAGGTTGTTCAGGTAGACGAACGTATAATTTAACTAACACTCTCACACCCCCTTCACGATACGTATTTGAGTGTCCCAAGTGCTTAAGAACAGTACACGTAAATAGATTTCTCAATTCTGCTTGTGGAAAATGTTGTAGAGATTACAATGGTGGGAAGTTTACTTCAGAGTACAAATTTCGAGTAAAGGAACGCAATTAAAATACTATCTAGGAGAGAGTATGAAACAAATTAGACCTATGTCTGCAAATGCAACTCCCAAAAACAAACTAGAGGAACTTTATTTGGATCCTAATTATATAGGAGAGCGTAAGTTTGATGGTTCTCGATACGCACTGCAAATTGCTGACGATGGAATCTTCTTTACTAGTAGGAAGGAATCAGTTAAAGGAGGAATGGTAGACAAAACAAAAAACGTTCCTCAAATAGTAGAGGAGATGAAAAAGCTTCCAGTAGGAACTATTCTAGATGGAGAAGTAGATGTAAGAGAAAACGTTCGCAATTTTAAATTTGTACAGTCAGTAATGGGTTCCTTGCCAGAGAGAGCACTACAATTACAAGAAGCAAAAGAGAAGTTAGTATATAAGGTTTTCGATATTTTAGAGTTTGCAGGAGAAAATTTACGGGATAAAACGTTATTAGAACGACGATCGATTCTCGAGCAACATATTTCTAAGGACAAATTTTGCTATTTAGTTCTAGTAGAGCAGTTTATAAATAAAAAAGAATTATATAATGAGGAGATAAGTAGAGGACAAGAAGGCATAATGTTAAAGAACCTTCAGTCTATTTACGTAGAAGATAAGTCGCCTTGCAAAACGTGGTATAAGGTTAAAGCTCATGAGACTTACGATGGAGTTGTATTAGGATACAAATTTGGAACTCTTGGAAGTAAGTACGAAAAAGATTTAGGTACTCTGACTGTACACCAATACGTAGACGGTCAATTAATTCACGTTTCTGACGTAGGAGGTTTAACAGTACAAGAACGTAAAGAGTTTAAAGAGCGATTAGATCGAGGAGAAAAATTCATAGTTGAGTTTGACGCGTATGGTAAGTTTGAAGACACACATAGATACAGACATCCAAGTTTTGTAAGAGAACGAACTGATAAAAATGAAAAAGATTGTAAGTATTAATTTATTTTAAAATCACCCTTGATTTTTTAGCAATTGTAACATATAATTATATTGAGGAGATAAAAGAGATGTCAAACTTATATGAACACCGCTGTAAAGTTTGCGACGCAATAGCACCCGAAGGACAAGAACTTTGTACCTTCTGCCAAGCACTAAAAGATCAACCTTCAAAAAAGGAAGTGAAAAAGAAAGTAGTTAAGAAAAAGGAATCTTTACCCAACACTATAAAATTAACGTGTACTGTATGTAAGAAGGAGTACGAGGTGAGAGCTTCTCACAAGGAACTCTATACGGAAGAAGTAAAAGCAAAATGGGTATGCATTAGATGCTCATTTAAGAAAGAGGATCACAAATGAATACGTTAATAGAGACGATTAAGGATAGTGTACGCAAAAAGTTAACGACTCAAAATTTATCGGGAGCACTTTTACATCTCGATGAGTTAATGCATACTCACAGAATTACAACCACCCAACATAAAGAGTTACAGGATTGGGTTTTAACAATTAAGGATAAAAAGTTTGAGTTTTTAATGAGTGTAGGAGGAATACGTAAGTACAAATGTTTTGGATGTGGTCACGTAATTAATATTCCCCAATACCAGTTAATGGTAAAGTGTATGTATTGTGGACACTGCTAATTGAGAGATAATATAAAAAGGAGATACTGTGAGTACTCAAGCTTTAGCACTTCAGACGTTAGTACTTAAATATAAGGAAACGCAAAATCACATCTTAAAGGGTGAAATAATTAAGATGTTGAAACCGTTCATAATGAAGCATTCTGTACGTCTCTCTAAACTTTTACCTTTAGAGTTTGACGATATTCAGCAAGAAGTAGTTATTGCAATTCTGAAGAGATTGGAGACGTACAATACTCCAAAAGGAAGTTTTCTTTCATATTTAATAAACACTTTCAAAGGAGATCCCACTGATACACTTCAAACGTTCGTATGTAAGAAACGTGGTGGAGATGGAAAGAATCACTATATGATTCCACAATCGTTACAAGAAGTTCTCAACGGAAGTGAGGATTCAGAAACAACTCTAGAAGATACAATTGAAGATAGTAGTGACACTAGTGCATCAATCAACTACTCATTAATGGCGGATCTACGTAAAGGACTTACTGAAGGAGATGAGCAGAAAATATTTGATCTCATCTATGAAAACCCTAATATCAGTACACAGAAAATTTCTAGTATTCTTCATTTAGCAGTGGAGAGAGTAGACGTCATTAGACAGCAGATAAAAGAGAAATGCAAAAAGATGATGGGAATGTAAAGGAGAAAAATGTCATACGAATCTAAGCACGCAAATGCAAAAGCGAAGTTGGATAAGATGTATAGTGAACTAGATGAGCGCTGTGGTTTTAAGGATGCAGTAAAAAAGAAAGAACTTGAGGAGAAAAAGAACTCTCAGCATCAACCTCAAATACCCACCATATGTAAGACTTGCAATTGCCGCGCGTATAGATGTTGGAATGGATATAAGAGTAAAGGAATCTGTAGAGAGTTATCGTGTCAAGTTTATAGTGAAGATACAGCAGAAAAGAAAAGGTTGGAAGAGATTGCTGCCACGTTAAATAAGTTAGCAGGAATCGAACCTACAGAGTAATGAACAAAATAATTTTTGCGTTGAGTATTTTAGGCCTAGAAAAAACTGAGCATCACGTATGCAACCTTTTATTGGATTTGGTTACCAATGTACAATATGGAGAAGTTCCTGGCAAAAATTTAAGGGGACTACTCGAATTAACAAAAGAGAAATTATTCGATGCTCTTGAAAAATTACAGACCTTAAATGTGATTAAGTACGTCAGAGAACCTCTTCCAGATTCGGTATACATTAAAGCGGGCGAGGGCTTTTACATGTTTAATAGTCAATATAAAACGTGGAGACCGACAGAATCTTCTCTATTTTATAAAATTTGCAAACAATTGGGACATAGATTTACTGAAGAGAGCTATTTATATATTTTAGACAACTATAATATACGAGATGCAGTAGAAGCACAAAAAAGTAATACAGAGGAAAGATTGATTCCATACCAACTATATGATATATTTTGCGAAAGATATAAAACAACCTTCCACAGAGAGTATCGCTCTACAAACACCAATAGAGATCTGGCGTACATGAAGAAAGTATTATTTGAATGCAGCATGAAGAATTTAAAAGATTCTCAGATAAGAGAGTTTTTAGATTGGTCGTTCAGAGTAAAGACTAGAGATTTTAAGGGAGAGTTTTTGGTAGGTTTTCTTCCTCTATGCTTGAAGGATTATTTAGCTAGCACTCTAGTTGAAAAAACGAATTCAAAATTTATTAAAGATGAGGATGGGAGACTTAAACTAAAATGAGAGTAAAAAATCTCAACGTAGTAGTAGAAGCATTAAAACTAAAATTACGTGACTACTTAGAAGAACATGGTACCCAATTTTCTAGAACTCACTTTACGTGTCCTAACAGACGCATGCATAAGAATGGAGATAATAAACCTTCATGCGGATTCTATCCAGACGATCAGCACTTTCATTGCTTCACATGTAATTCTTCTGGTGACATATTTAACGCGGCTTCTTACTTAGAAGGCATGTCTATAGAAGGACCCGAATTTATAGATGCTGTAGTAGAATTAGCTAAGCGTTACGAGATTCCAGTAGAGGTAGAAGAAGATGTAATGGACGCAGAAAATAGAAAACTTCATAAAATGCTCGAGTTAATTCGAGACGTCTGCCATAAGACATATCAGTCCACAGAAGCAGCAAAAAATTATGTAGCAGCTAGAAAATTAACTGAAGTAGAAGAAATAGCAAAATTTGGATATTGTAATTACGATAAATTAAAAGGATTTTTAGCAAGTAAAGGATATGATGAAAAAGATTTAGAACAGGCGGGATTATTCAATTTATTAATGAACGAGCGTTTACTCATACCTATTTATAATGAACACAACAAGTTAGTAGCTTTCTGCAGCAGACGCATAGCAGAAGATTCTACTGAGAGATATTACAACTCTTCTACGTGTCAAATTTATAAAAAACAACTAGTACTCTATAATTTGAATATTGCGAAACAATACGAAACTGTCATGATAGTTGAAGGACATATGAATGTATTGACGTTACTTAAACATAAAGTGAATAATGTAGTGGCGTTAGGGGGAACCTCCATATCTGAGGACCATATTAGACAGTTAGTCAAGTATGGTGTTAAAAGAGTAGTTTTATGTTTGGACAGTGATGATGCAGGAAAACAGGCTCAAAAAGAACTTATAAAATTGTTAACCCCCATTACAGAAATTACCACTACATTAATAGAATTAGTTGATGCTAAAGATCCTGATGAGTTTATTAATAAATTTGGTATAGAAAAATTTAATGAATTGAAAGTCAAGAACGTCTTTGATTTTAAGCTAGAAAGATATATTTCTTCTTCTGGGGATAAAGATTTAAAAGAGGATTTATTAGAGTATATTGCATCTGAACCCAGTTTTATGGAAAAAGAGCAAATGTGTAAAAAGTTAGCAAAAGCAGCTAACGTTCGTCAGGAAACAGCTTTCAATGAAGTTGAGATTATAGAGAAGAAAAAATTAGGTGACTGCGAAGTTACTACTTCCGACATAGTATCTGAAACAGGTGCTTTATTAAAAGAAGTTTTAATGTTTGAGAATTGGGCTTGGAGTAGGGGAAAACTTTTGGGATTAAATGTAGCACAATATCCAATTATGACTGAAAAGTTAGATGGGATTCAAAATAAACTCTACGTAATTGCTGCAGAAGAAAATACAGGTAAATCTGCGTTAGCCGGTTCGTTGATGTTAAACCTTGCTATATCTAACCCAAGAGATTGTTTCGTATTATACTTCGGTTTAGACGTTGATAATAAGACGTTAGTAGCGCGTATGGGATCAAGTTTATCTGGACTACCAATTAATACTTTTAGCAATCCAAAATATAAGATTACTGAAAACGAAGGATGCTACAATAAAGATGAACTACTCAAAAAGAGAGAAGACGCTATAAATATTTTAAGAGGTCTTTCTGATTCGCTAGCAATTAAGGATGAAAAAACAGTACGTTCAGTAGAAGATATGGAACGAATGATTAAATTATATCAACGAAAGTATCCAGAGAAGCAGTTAGTAATATTCGTAGATAGTTTAAATCAGATGCATACGAACGTCAAAAAAGAAACCAGAGATATCTACATGTATATTTCTGGAAAATTAAAAGAGTGGACAATTAAATTTGACGTTCCAGTTATTGCAATATCTGAGTTGAGAAAACTTAATCATCCCGGAGCGCGTCCTACGAATGATGATATTAAAGAAGTATCCGATTTAAAATATGACGCCGATGCAACCATACTAATTTATAACGAATTGCACTCTCGTAGAGAAACTACTGAACGAACATTTACTGGACCAAATAATATGATTTACCCCATAGTTGAACTCATATTTTTTAAGAATAAAACTAGCGGATTTAAAGGAAACTTCTACTACAAGTTTTATACTGATATTGGGAAGTTCGAAGAATGCACTTTAGACGAAATGCGAAGGTATTGGAACCAATGAAGATAGTAATAGGAATAGTGATCGTTTTAATTGTTGGAGTAGCTTTCCTTATTCCAAAATTATTTACGCGAGAAGAGCCTAAAGATAATTTTGATAAACCTCACTCAGAATATCCATATGTACTAAAAGGAGTACTTTATACAAAAACAACCCAGATTAGTATGAGTATTATAGAATATGTAGAACTGGTCCAATCAAAATATGAGAGATACATAATCATCCACTATCAATATAGCGACAGTAAATTTCATTCAGGAATGCTTACAATGACTGAAGAGAATTACTTAAAGGTCAGACAAGAATTTTTATCTAGAAATATTGCCGAAGTAAAGACGGCATAAGAGTTATAATATTAGTAGGAGGAAGTTAAGATGGAATGTCCACGAAAAGATATGGAAAGCGATTATCCAGTAGAAAATTTTAGCGAACACGGAAGTGAGTGTAAACGCTGTACTAGTTATAGAAATTGCTTATTCTATAGTCAAAAAGCAGAAGAGGAGAAAATCGTGGATTCTGAAAAGAGAATACCTATTTATAAAACTGCTGAGTATCAGGAAAGACAAACAACTTTCTTTAGAAGTCCCAAACTTACAGCAGATGACGTAGCTGATTTTAAGATCGATTTAAACACCAAGAACATCATAAAGGAGTTAGAGAATGAAAATTCACACAGAAATAAAAATCGACGCAGCTCATAAACTTCCCAACTACGTAGGTAAGTGTCATAACCTACATGGACACACTTGGAAGATTGTAGTAGAAATCGATGCAGACGAGTTAGACAAAAACGAGTTTGTAGTAGACTTCACCAAAGTGAAAGAAGTCGTTAACCAACTCGACCACGCATACATAAATGACTTCGTGGAGAATCCTACTGCAGAAAATATTGCTGTTTACCTAGCTAATCAAATCAAAAAGTTAGGTGACGTCTGGGAAGAATCTACTCCAGATAAAATAGTGAATAGGTTTAATTCGGTCACTATTAAAGTTTACGAAGCAGCAGAAAGTTTCGCTGAAGTAACTATTTGACAGGAAAAACTCAGACCAGTTAGGTCACTCAAATAAACGTTCCTTCAGCTCAAAGGTTATTCAGCGAATATATTTAGGAGGGAATAGTGCGAGGTAGATATAGTTGGAGGCAGTTCGAAGAAGACTGCAAAGTACTTACAAAGAAGATCAAACGTAGTAAGTTTCAGCCAAAAACTATAGTTGCATTAGCTCGTGGTGGATTAACATTAGGAGTAAAACTTTCGCACAGTTTACATACTCCATTAATGATAGTCTCTGCAAAAACATATAATGGTGAAAAACAATCTTTAAATACAGTACTTTTAAATTCAAGTTATACTGTACCTCTTCAATCTCCAATCCTTATTCTAGATGAAATAGCCGATAGTGGAAAAACTTTAGCTGTAGTAATGGACCATTTTAAGAGTTTGGGAGTAATAGTAAAAACAGCTACAATACTCTATAAGAAGCATTCAGTAACAAAGCCAGACTATTATATAAAGGAAGTAGAAAACGAGAAGTGGATTGAGTTTCCCTGGGAGGCTTAATGAATAAAAATACCCTGGTAGAAGAATTTTTAAAGTTAGATGAAGAATTAGAAAAAGAATCTAAAGAAGATATCCAACATGATGACGTAAAACTTCATAGATTCTTTAATCTAATAGGTACTCCAGAAGTTCAAAATTATTTAGGAGATGAGTATCATAAAGATGGAGGACAATTTTATATAGGAGATAAAGTACGTTCCATTAAAATTCACCAAACAGGTTGGGAAGAAGCAATCGTAGTTAAATACTCCGGACGTCCTCTTATTATTGTTAAACCATTTAATTATTTTACAGATCCAAACTCTACCTGTGTAGCAAATGAAGAAGAAATAGAAAGAGTAAAATGAAAAATTATCAAATAGTAACTGATCCAATTCTTTTGAAGGGAAAATATTTTGAAATAATAGATGGAAAATTTTTCGATAGATGTGCTATGATTACGCATGCCTTTTTTGCATATTCCAATCCTAAAATGCTAGTTATTAGGTGCTACCCAGATAGATTAATAATGGAGTATGATCTATTACCGAATGAAGAGGGAAAATATAACTTAGAGAGGGTACATGAACATATCAGAGATTTTTGTAGCTCTTCAAGGTGAGGGAAGATTTCAAGGAACTCCTGTACTTTTTATAAGAACGTCAGGATGTACAAGAGCTTGTTCGTGGTGTGATACAAAATATCATACGGAAGGAAAAGAGATTAGCATAGTAGAATTAAAAAGCACTATCAAGAGAATAGTCTGTACAGGAACTACTACAGTTGTATGGACAGGTGGTGAACCTCTAATGCAACTAAAAGAAATTTTAGAAGTTATGAAAAGACTTCCAACAGATATTAAATGGCATTTAGAAACGAATGGTGATTTAATAACTGACGATCACGTTTACAGAACACTATCGAAACATTTTAATTATATTGCAATAAGTCCCAAATGTCTTAAAACTGGTTCAGCAGTTTATAATCTTCGACAAAGGTACGTACCAAATAATGAAGATGCCCTAGTAGATATTAAAGTAGTGACTGATCTAGAAAAAATAAATACGGAGTTAGTATTTTTTGCTACATCTCTAATGCCTTATACTACATATAATAGAGAAGTAGACGACGAAGTACGTAAGAAAGTTTGGATGTATTGTGTAGAACATAATCTACATTATAGTGCGCGTCTTCATACTCTTAATTTTGGTAACAAGAGAGGTGTATAATGATATGTAGAGTGTGTGATCAAGAAATAACTGAGAACGGAACAAAAAAATTAAACATAGACGTTCATGAAGGTTGCAAAGATTTTGTAGTTTATTATGAAAATAAATCTGATATGGATTACGTTCGATGTCACGGAAACGTAATTGATCTTGTTCCATCATTTATTAATGGATGGCTAAAAGGAGTAGGAAAATGTCCTAAGTGTGGAAAATTATATGTAACTGATAGATTTCCAGATAACCCTAAACCACGTAAACTTAAATTGCCAGATCCACCATCGGCAGAAAAGAGATCATCAAATGCAATACAATAAAGGAAAATTACCAGACGTTCAAAAAACGAAAATCAAAGATACTGCTATCTCCAGCGTAGGAGAAGAGAATATTGATTTTCAATTTAAGGTGTATAGAAAAAATCGAAAAGATTTTGTAGCAACCGCAGCTAAAGTAGACGTGTATCATTGGCTACAAGGAAATCGAAAAGGCACCAACATGTCTAGAATTATGGAAGTACTAATGGCTGGAAGAGAAAAGCCACTCGATAAGAAAAATTTAAAATTACTATTAATGGACATGATTACTAGTTTAGAGAGAAAAGAACCAAAAGAGCCTAAAGTTCTAGTAAAGGACGTCTACATAGCTATTCGATTTACATACTTTATGGAGAAGGAGGCACCATATTCAAAAAAGGTAGGATTATTGGGATATGATTGTGCATTTTATGGTAAGTTAATGCGTACTAATAGTCCAGATAAGTTTTTATTTACACATGCTATTGAAGTAAATGTTCCAGTAACTTCTCTGTGTCCATGCTCTAAAGAGATTTCAAAATATGGTGCTCATAACCAAAGGAGTAAAATATCTGTAACTGTACAACTTAAACCAGATCGTACTCTATGGCTAGAAGATCTGATACAGTTAATAGAAAAGCAAGGATCTTGCGAAATCTACTCTCTTCTGAAAAGGGACGATGAGAGAGTAGTTACTGAACGCGCATACGAAAATCCAAACTTCGTAGAAGATATGGTTAGAAAAGCTCGTAGAGCATGCGAAACTTTAAATGAAGTTAAAGCTTTTAAGGTAGGTGTAGTAAATTATGAGAGTATTCATACTCATAACGCTGTAGCACATATGAAACGAATAAGAAAAGGACGTATATGGATATCACCATACAAAAAGGATATACTCTAATGCAGCCCAAACTCATCAATAAGATTTACTTAGCAGGACCTCTTGAAGGGAGAACTGCAAAAGAAAGATTTGCGTGGAGAGATTACGCAACAGATTACTTGAAGGATTATGGTATTGAAACATATATTCCTGGAGAAGATCTAACTCTAAATGACGCTCATTCAATCACAATTTTAGACTATGCCATGATTGATAATTCAGAAGCGTTGTTAGTTAATTTAACTTGTCTTGGTGAGAATACTCCTACCAATACAGGTACACTTATTGAAATAGGTTATGCGAAGAAAGCAGGAAAACTCATTATTGCATACACCAATAGCGAGTGGCAGAGAGAGAACAGATTCTTAAAAGGAACTGTGGATATGATTTTTAATAAATCATTCTTTAATGGAGATCCACTTCAATCTGCATTAGATTACATAGCAAGTTTTAACAAACGAAGGAGGAACGAAAGTGAAGTATAAACATCAGAAAGATTTCAAAAAGTTTATTGGAATGATGCAAACAGGATTAGAGCATGGACAAGAGAAATATGGTGATACTGGACTATTTGGTGACTCTCAACTAGAGATGATTGAAGAAGAATTGCGCGATGTAGCTTCATACGCATATTTACTTTTCTTGAAGATACAGATGCTAAAAAGACGTATGGTTAAGATAACTGACCTAAAAGAGATAACAGGAAAGATCAGTAAAAACAAATTCAAAAAAGGAGTTTAGGATGCGTATCCGAATGGTGTTTGGTGGAATTCTAAAGTTCAAAAAATTAGTTAAGGAAGCAAAGATAACTTATCCAGTAATGCAAAGTGATGTTGGATATGACATGTGCTCAATAGAAGATAAAGTTATTAAACCAAGTACCAGTGAAATAGTTCATACAGGACTGGCTTTTGAGATTCCAGAAGATTATTATGCTCTTGTTAGAACACGTTCTGGATACGGAGTCAAAAACTCTCTTCAACTACATCATGGACTAATTGATCCCGGGTACAGAAACGAAATTACTGTGTGCATTTATAATCATAGTGCGACTGAGTACAGAGTTTCTAAAGGAGATAAAGTTGCTCAACTAGTTATTCTACCACGTATAGTACTACCCCTAAAAGAAGTTTCAGAGTTACATCCTTCAGAACGAAATCTTAAAGGACTAGGATCTACAGGTAGGTAATATGAAATCTAATAAGAAGCTATTTTGGATTTTTGCTTTATCTGCCTCCGTATATTTCACTCAGGGCATAGAGGGTCTCCCAGGACAAGCATTTTTCTACTACCTTAAAGAAACTCTAAAATTTAGTCCATCCACAATCATGTATTTAGGTACCATAACTGGTATCGCTTGGTTGATAAAACCAATTTGGGGATATGTGATGGACGTCTTCAAACTTAAAAAACGTACCTGGATTTTACTAGCACTAGCACTAGACCTTATTATTGCCGCGTTTATAGGTTTATGGGCAATACCAGTAGCTATAATAATTGCATTGATGACTATAAAATCTACTAACGCAGCATTTAGGGATGTAGCCGTTGACGGTATAATGGTAGTAGAAGGACAGAAAAATAATTGCTGTGGACGCATCCAATCAATTCAATGGATGGCAATTTCAATAGCTAGCATTTTAACTGGTATTACAGGAGGATATATTGCTGAGAAGTTTAATTATCAGTTAGGATACCTTCTTCTTATACCCATATTTATTTTAGTCGCAATTCCAGCACTATTCTATAAAGAAAAACCCAAGACTAGAGAAAAATTTAAAGTTGAGAAGATCAAAAAGTTGTTTAAAGATAAGAGGTATTTAATAGGGGGTATATTATTTATGTTCTTTTACTGCTACAGTCCTAGTTTTGGAACACCTCTCCTATTTATACAGAGGGATGAGTTTCATTGGTCTAAACTATTTATAGGAGTATTAGGCACAGTATTATCCGCGTTAGAAATTTTAGGTGCAATTGTTTACTATAAATTTAGCAAGAAGTTGAATGTACGAAAGTGGTTATTGTTTTCAGTTTTTCTAGGAGCCTCTACTACAATGTGTTATCTTTACTACACACCATTCACTGCAATCGTATACGCGGTAGTATTCTGCATAGTAGGTATGTTTATCCACCTCATTCTCTTAGATTATGTTGCTAGAATATGTCCTAAAGGATTAGAGACAACAGCATTCGCGTTGTTATGTAGCGTGATGAATATCGCAGGAACAGTCTCTAGCTTAACAGGAGCAGCTCTTCTTCCAATAGTAGGATTAAAGCCTCTTATAGTAATTTCAGCTCTTACGAGCTTTTTATGTTTGGCGTTCATTAAATACGTTAAGGTGGAGACTACATAAATGGGTCCCATAGAGCAAAAAGCCAGAGAGATTTTAAAAGATTTCGAAGATAAAATAGACCAACCTGCATCCTTATCTGGATTATACCATAAGGGAGAGTCTATGCGGGATCATCTAGAAATGACTACTAGTATTATGAAGCACTTATGCGACGCTTATAACATTAAACCAGAAGAACGAGATATGTTAATAGCTTGTTGCCTTTTACATGACATAGGTAAATTTCCCATATCCAGAAAAGGATTTATTGAAGGACAAATAAAAGAAGGATGGCTGTATTATGAAGCAACAGGTTGGAGCAGAATAGAAAAACGTATGAAAGAGCATCCAACTCTTTCGGCAGAAATTATAGAGAAGTACGGCATACCTAGAAAAGAAGAGATCAAGAGAATCGTGAGTAGACATATGGCTCATTGGTATAAGAATTCTCCACAACCAGAAATGATGTACGATTATATGCTGGTAACAGCTGATTATTTAAGTACTCGCCAAGAAGACCTCTATAAGTATGTAGAACGTACTAGCGAGTTTATTAAGAAACCTTCTGAGGGATAATATAATTAATGGAAACCACAAAACCTGAGAATTGTATAAAGTGTAAGTTGCATCTAACTAGTTGTGTAACGTCTAGTTTGAACGGACCTACTAGCGCATACAAGGTAATGGGTACTGGATCAACTACTGCAAAAATTATGTTGATAGGAGAAGCACTAGGTCAACAAGAAGCGTTAACTGGAATACCTTTTACAGGATCTGCGGGAAAGCTTTTAAATGATGCATTAGAAAAAGCAGGTCTTACTAGAAACGAATGCTATTTAACAAATGTGATTAAATGTCGCCCACCTGAGAATAGATCTCCATCAAAAGCAGAATGTAAATTATGCTTACCATTCCTTCTAGAAGAGATAAAAACAGTTAAACCAAAAGTAATAGGATTATTAGGTAGCACTTCCTTGGAGATAATTGCAAAACTAAAAGGAATATCTAGAATTCGTGGAAACGTATTTGATATAGATATAGAAGGAGTCATTTATAAAATTATCCCTATTTGGCATCCAGCGTATGTTTTAAGATTTCCAGAATTGACAAATTTAAAAGACGAATTGGTGAAGGACTTAAAACTTGCAAAAGAGGTTAGCGAAAAAGAGAATTACGTAAAAACAAAAACACCAGTTAGATATGAATTAGTGGAAGATGAAAAAGACGTAGAGAAGGTATTTGCATATCTAGAAAAGATTAAACTTAAGAAAATTGTATCATACGATATCGAGACAACAGGTTTTAATTTTCTGAAAGATGAAATTCTTAGTATAGCGTTGAGTTGTGAGGAAAACGAAGGAATATGCATGACTGGCAGTATTTATTATAATTTAGTTTTACCTAAATTAAAATCGATACTAGAATCTCCAGAGATACTAAAAATAGCGCACAATTTAAAATTTGATAATAAATTTTTAAAGACTAGTGGAATAAACGTAAAACTGCCATTATCAGATACTATGTTGAGTCACTATTTATTGGATGAGAATAGTACCCACGGACTAAAAGAACTCGCTTGGAAATATACAGATATGGGTGGATACGATGATGGAGTAGATTACAAAGAGTTTACCCACGAAAAGTTTTATAGTGATGCTGAATTTAGAAAAAAGATTATGACTTATAACGTTAGCGATACTGATTGTACGTTACGACTATATTCAATATTTAAACCAGAACTTATAAAAGAAAAGTTGGATAAGGTTAACGAGTGTATTTTGATTCCACTCTCTCAAGTATTTTTAGAGACTGAGTATGATGGTGTACCATTAGATATTGAGTACATGGATAAATTAGAAAAAGAAATTGACGCTAAAATTGCCGATATAGAATTTCGTATGCTAAATTCAATAGAGATTAAAACTTCTGAAAAACTTATTAATACTGTTGACATCAAAGTAGATAATGTAGTAGTAGAACGTAAAATTATACCGCCCGAAGATAAAAAGTACAAAAAATTTAACTTAAAGTCTACTCACGATTTACAAGTATTACTGTATAAGGTATTAAATTTGCACGCACTCAAACAAACAAAAACAGGATATTCTACTGATAAAGAATCTATGGATTACTTGCAGGGTAAACATCCTTTCGTAGATTTATTGTTACAGTATCGTGGAATTACACACGACAAGTCTGCGTACATAGTTCAGATGAGAAACAATTTGGATAGTAGGGGTAGAGTGCATACTGATTATGGTTTACACAAAGCAGTTACGGGTAGACCTCAATCCGCTGAACCTAATCTTCAAAATATTCCGCGTACATCACATATCAAGAGACTTTTTATAGCTGAACCTGGATGCCTACTTTTATCTGCAGATTATAAACAGATCGAATATCGAGTATGGATAAATTTTGCAAATTCCAAAAAAGGGTTAGAAGATATAGCTAGAGGATTGGACATCCATTCAGAAGTATGTTGTATGGTCTGGCCACAGCTATATAAAAAGGTATCAGAAGGACAGTATCAAGTAGTAGCCACAGGAGACATACTTAAAAAGATCGATGGCAGAGATGATACTGCAATTCACGAACATCGTGTTAGTGCGAAGAACGTAGTGTTCGGAGTAATCTACGGAAGAGGAATTAAGAGTTTAATGGCTGAATACAAATTATCTGAAGCTGAATGCAATAAGATTTGGACAAATTTTTTCGCTATGTATCCAGAAGCAGAACAGTGGTTAGAAAATCAAAAGAAGTTTGTAAAAAAATATAAGTATGTCAAAAATATGTTTGGTAGGATACGGCGACTTCCTGAAATAGATAGTAATGAAGAGGAGTTTAGAGCAACTGCTATTAGACAATCATGCAACACTCCTGTCCAATCTTCTGCTAGTGATATCCTATCTACTGGTACTATCAGAATATTTAATTTGATAAAAAATAATAATATGAAGTCAAAATTGTTCTTTTCAATTCACGACGCTTTAAAATATAACGTACCATTGAGTGAGTTAGATATGGCAATACAAGTTATAACAAAAGGGATGGGAGATCCAATTCCTGGAGTAAACTTTCCTCTAGAGGTAGAATTTGAAATAGGTCCTTCGTGGGGAGAGATGATTGGATTAGAGGAGTTCAACGAAGACAGAGAGAAATATTTAAAATTATGGAGGATATGCAAATGAAAAAAATAGTTGGAATAGTGAGTGGTGGTTTAGACAGCGTAGCTTTTGCAGCATCTAGAGTACAGCCAGGAGATGAACTTTACGTACTAACTTTTAATTACGGTCAAAAAGCTAGCGCAGAAATTTTAGCAGCTCAAGAAGCATTAAAAGGAGTAGCTAAAGAATTTAAAGTACTAGATATAACTTTCATGAAAAAGTTGTGGCCTAGAACACAATTAACTGATGACACAGTTAAAGTAGAAGATGGATACACCTCATCAGTAGTAGTCCCTATTAGGAATGCTGTATTTATTACAATTGGTACTGCATTTGGATATTCTATTGACGCAGACGAAGTTGTAACTGGTTCTCACTTAAGTGATTGTACGATAGATAATGGAGAACCTATGTATCCAGATTGTAGTCCAGAATTTACGGAAGCTATTCAAACAGCATTGCATTTAGGACACTTTAGAAAACATAGAAAAATTAAAATCCTTAATCCTGCTGTTTTAGGAATGTCAAAGGCAGATATAGTTAGAGCAGGGTATCCTGTATTAGGCGATAGTATATTCAAAACTTGGAGTTGTTACTCCACTGGAGAAAAACAATGCGGTCATTGCGAAAGCTGTAATAATAGAAAAACAGCTTTTAGATTAGCGCAAGTAGTAGATAAGACTCATTATCAGAGTTGAGGTATAATATTTAGTACAGGAGGAACACATGGAAGAATATTCGATACCAGATCAGTGGTTAGAAGTAACGAAGCAGATTGACAATATAGGTGGCATCTTAAGATCTGATGCTATTTCAAAAAACTTCAATCCTACAGCAGAGTATAGACGATTGTTAAATGTTCTGACTGGAAGTTATATGTATTTAGTTCCTCTCTTTAAACAGTATCGTGCAGTTAAAGAGAATAACGAAGTTGCAAAATATGTGCAACTCAAAAACGAACAAACAGTTAAGTTCGTTAGTGCAGCAGCAGAACGCGAAGCGAGTTCATTTGTTGGTAAGGAAAGATACCTAAGAGATTTCTTAGAAGGTTGGATGTTGGCGGCGGAGAGCGGAATCTATACTTGTAAAAAACATATCGATTCTGATACCAAAGAAGAGCGACTAGCATAGTTGATGAGTTATAATTTTATTAACGGAGGATAACAATGGACGAATTATGGAATTATAACGTCGAGTTGAAGCAATTAAAAGTAGTTGACGATCACGGAAATATCCTTAGCAATCGTTTAGCTACTGTCGAACCAGAAACTGGAAGAGTTATAGGAATCGTGACTCCTCGCTTTAAACTTATTCAAAATAAAACCCTCTACGATGTGATGCAGCAAGTAGGAGAACGTTTAGGGTTGAAATTGAATACAGTTCACGTCTGTCGCAATAAAGCCCTTACCAGTTTTAGATATGGATTCGCAAAACAAGAAGTAGCTGTTGAGAGTGGAGAGAAAGATGATGTAGTACGATTTGGGGTTGACGTCATCAACACTTTTGACGGAGGATTGTTTTCGAAACGTATTCAATTTACTGCCGATAGGTTAGCATGTTTAAATGGAATGACCCTACCAAGAGAAATAGGTCGTATCTCCTTAAATAACCTTTCAGTAGACGAAGGTAGTTTCGCGCGTGTAGTAGAAGGACGAATCAAACCAGTTCTTGAAACTGCACACGTATGGAACGAATGGGCAAAGTTTACTCCCAACAGATTAAAGGTTGGAGAGTTTATTAGCAAGAAGTTGCCCTCAAAGGTCAGCGCGGATCTTTTAAATAGGTTCGATGCAGGAAGAGATAGAACACTTTGGGGATTGTACAATTTAGTAACGTTTTACGCAACACACGAACTTAAGACACGTACACCTGAAAATTTAAGGTTACGTCAAATGGAGTTGGCGTCAGTAGAGAACTCTTTTTATAATACTGATTTTAAATAAAGGAGGTAGTGAAAATGGACCACAGTTGGAAAGATAGTAGTAATGAGAAAGAAATTTTTAGCAAGGAAGGCTATTCGGAAATAAAACGCCTTGCTATGAAAGAAGGAGAATACACTATTCGTATTCTGGTGGCACCTAAGTTGTTTAGGTTTCACTGGATTGATGAAGTCAATCGATCAATCAATTGCGGACCCGATTGCGAACTTTGCGCTTCTGGAGAACGTGGTCAACTAAGGTACGCTGTCACCATTATTGATCGGGCTGATGGAGCAATTAAGATTTGGGAGTTTGGTCGCAGAGTAAAAACTTCCATTGCTAATATTGCTGACAAGTACGGAGATCCTACGAATTATGACCTAACGATTATTCGTAAGGGTATGAAGGCAGAAGATACAGTGTACACAGTAATTCCAGCACGCGAAGAAAAAGCTTTAACGGACGCAGAGAAAAAGCTTCCTTTGTACGATCTGGAAAAATTGTACGCAGTAACTCCTAAAGAAGTAGTTGCATCATACCTTAAAGGAATCGTTCCTGAAAGGTCAAAAGAGAAGGCAGAAGCGAAGGATCGTGGTGGAGATAAGATTGTCGAGAAGGGCACCGACGATTTACCTACGCTTTCGTAAGGAGTAACGCATGTTTGCAGGTACTTTATTGGGTCTCGACCTATCTAGCACCGAGACGGGTTGGTGTCTTGCTAAAAACGGTAAAATAGTTAAATACGGTACTATTAAACCTGGTTCAGATTTAGACTCAATTGAGAAACTTATCTACGTAGCAGAAGAATGCCAAAAGTTAATTATTAAGCATCGCGTAGAAGAGTTAGTCATAGAGGACATTTATTGTGGATGGGTGCAAGCATTCTTGATTCTAGCACGACTTCAAGGAGCTATCATCCACATGTGGTATAAAATGAAGTTAAGGGGTCCTGTTATCATCAGAACTGTAACTGCTCGTAAGGCAATTGGAGCTCCTCCAACAGGAAAGAAGAAAGCTGTAATGGCTGTCGTAAATGCAATCCTCAACAAGGATATTAAGAACGATAATATTAGTGATGCATGCGTACTAATATTGGCGTATCTAAAAGAAGAGGATCCTAAATGAGTGATGAAAAGTTAACACAAGCAGCAACTGAACTTAATAAGTATTTCAAAAAGATGATCATTGCTCCCGCATCTTTAATGATAGGATCAGAAATTCCTAGGATCTCTTCAGGCAGCATTGCATTAAATATAGAAATAGGCGGAGGATTTCCTAGAGGAAGGTTGATTGAAATTTTTGGTAGAGAGAGTTCAGGTAAAACGTACATTACTTTAAAGACTATGGCAGAGGCGCAAAAATTAGGTAAGGGATTATGGATTGATGCTGAAGGCGTTTTTGATCCTGCTTGGAGTAAGTTAGTAGGAGTAGATTTAGATAAACTTGATTTAGCTGTTCCTGAAACTGGAGAACAAGCTGGTACAATTTTAGACACAGCAGTTAGATCAAACGAATACTCTCTAATAGTTTTAGACTCAGTAGCATCTCTACTTCCAACAGAAGATTTAGAAAAAGCGATGAACGAATCAGAACGCATTGGTAATAGAGCGATGATGATGAATCGTATCGTAAGAAAAATTCAATCTGGATTAAATACGAGAGTTGACGGAAAACCAAACCAAACCTGCATCATATTTATTAATCAGATTAGAGAAAACATTGGAGTAACTTATGGAAACGCTGATGACACTCCTGGAGGATTAGGAGTTAGATTTGGTGCTTCAATGAGATTGCTTATGTGGAGAGCTGATTTAATAAAAGAGAAACCAGAAGAAGGAGATACAGGTGCATTATCAGATGGAAAAATAATTACGGGTATTACTATCAAGTTTAAGACAGTTAAAAATAAAACCTTTACACCACTCAAGTCAGGACAATTCATTTTATATACTGAAGGGGAGAGAGGAGCGCAGATAGATAAGACTGACGAAATTATGCGATATGGAATTGTGTCGGGAGTTATAAAACAGAGTGGACCCAGTTACGCTTATGCAGGACATAAATTTTTAGGTAAAGAAGCAGTAGCAAACTTCTTAAAAGAAAATCCAAAAGAGATAGATATTATATACGAAGAAATCAAAAAGGTATATAGATGAGTCTTCCAGGATATCTTCAACCAGAGACTAATAGACATCGTTCAATAAGACAAGAGAAAAGAGTTCAACGTCAATTAGCTTCAGGTGCACTATGGCAACACAAAGGCGATCTAATCGACGATCTAGCAATGTATGAGTGTAAAATAGGAAAGAAACAAGTAACAGTAACATACGACATGCTTAAAAAGATCTTTGAAGAGGCTGGTAAAGAAGGTAAACAGCCAGTATTGATTATTGAAATTGGAGATAAGCAATTTACTGGATTGGTCACTCACAATAAGAGAGGTGATATATGTTGAGAAAGATTGCAAGTTTTTTGAATCAATCGTTACGAATTTCAATTCGCGTTGTAACTCTAGCTGTTCTTTTATATGGATTCGCATTCGTCGCTTCTGTGAATAGCGTTTTACTTGAGCAAGATCAAAAAACAGACGTAATTTGCGAAGCTATTAAGAACGCTCGATTATTAGCTATCTCGCGACAGACGCCCAATTTTGAAAATTTATTGAAGACGAATGTAGTAATTTATAATTTAACAAAAGAGTGTGCGGGTTCGGGAGTAGTTTTAGATGTATACGGTAAAACGTATATTTTATCTGCAGCTCATCTAGATGATCCTACTGATCTATTCTATATGGATGAGGACAACACGCCTATTAAATTAAAAATTGTAAAGACTGATAAGGTAAAAGATCTACTACTATTTGAAGCAGAGGCACTTCCCGCTACTCTTCATACGTCAAGTCTAGCGTCAACTGAACCAAATATAGGAGAACGCGTTTGGGCAGTAGGTAATCCTGCAATGTTAGAAGACGCTATTACTTCTGGAGAAATTATGCAGAAAGAAAGAGACTCCTATTATTCGAACTGCTTAATTTATATGGGAAATAGTGGTGGAGGAATGTTTAATAAAAATGGTCAATTAGTAGGAATTAATGTGGGATTAAAATTTAGACCACCCCACTATGGAGTTAGCGTTTCAGTAAGACTTAAAGCAATTCTAGCATTCTTAGAAGAATTCAAAAACGAGGTCAAGTGATAACATTTATTGCAGATTTACATCTCTCTATCAATAACAGGCTAGACGATTTTAAGAAGGTGTTGATAGAGCAAATAGTACCAGAGGCGAACAAATCGAAGAAGTTCTATATACTTGGAGACATCTACCACGATAGGAGACCCCACCCGCTTGAAATGAATGTATTCAGAGATTTCTTATTACTACTTAAGATTCCTACACTTATAATAGTGGGTAACCACGATAAGAATTTAACATCGAGCACCATAGATGAAATTCTAAAGTGGAACCTTCCAAATCTAACAGTACAGTATCCACCATATGTAGATGAATGCGAAGGATTGACTCTATATTTAGATCATGATATGATCGAAGGAGCTAAATTAGGTCCTTCTAATATTAGCTTGGATGTGAAGGGTGCTCGAAAGGTCTCTCAACTCCCGAAAACATTCGAGGGGCATGATGGAATTAAAAAAATAGATTTTTATCTGTTTGGACATATTCATAAAGCTCAAATAATTAATAAAGAGCCTCTTGTATTATACGTGGGGAGTATTGACCACATAGATTTTGCAGAACGCAATGAAGATAAATTTTTATTTCAAATAGATGAGACTACAAAAAAGTATGGGTATAAAAAGTTAATTACTCGACCTATGATTCAGATCGAATTAGATTTAGGAAAAGAAGAATATATGTTTACAGCCGATACAACAGACGCAATAGTTAAAGTAGTGGTGACAGGTACTAAAGCTCAAATAGGAAAGTTTAATGAAGGTCCTATAAGAGAAGCTTGCAAAAATTCGCTTAGATATTCTCTATTATATAGAATAATAAGAGAGAACATAATAAGGAGTGAATCTGTAAATGAGAGCAAGAATTCTAAGGAGTGCTTCAAAGAGTACGCAAAATTAAATCAATTTTCAGAAGAAGAAGTTAGAAGAGGAATGGAGATTTTAGGTGAACATCCTTAGAGTAACTCTTCACAACTTCATGTCCTACAAGCATATAGAGATAGACTTTAAGGAATCGGGAGTTTATAATTTAATAGGCTTAACTGGCTCAGGAAAGTCGGCAATACGCGATGCAATTACTTGGTGTTATTTTGGGAAGAGTAGAGTATCAGGAGCAGGTGACGAACTCATACATAACGGAGAAACTTTTATGTATGTGGTAGTTAACGCACTAATCAATAAAAAAGTTTATAGCGTAACTAGATCTAAAGAATTAAAGCAAACTACGAAATTAGAAGTAGAGGAACAAGTATGTTCGGAATAAAAATTCTTAAAGAAATTTTGGATAAGTTGAACATCATTCTATCATATACTATGGTCGACACTAATACTTCACTTATGGATGTATATAATCACGTAGTCGATGAGCAACAGATTAGGGAGTTAAAAAATAAAAAACCTCCACGGTTATCAGAAGACGAAGAAAACACACTTATTATATTTGCACAACGTACTGGCAAGTTTAAAATAGATCAAGAACGAGGAGTGATGATAGTTGAGAAGGATGGATTCAACTATGAAATTCCAAAATCGAGATTACTGCACAATGAATAAAACTGGTAACACACTTAGAGAGACACAAGAAGTTTTGGTAAACTTATTAGGGTTCGATTATGATGTTTTCAAAACAACTAGCTGTTTTGAGCAAAATAATTCTGATGCGTTCTCTCAACTTAATCCTACAGAAGCAAAACAATTAATAATGAAGCTACTCCAATTAGAGGAGTATTCTAGTTACGAGCAACTTGCTAGAGAAAAAGCAAATCTCTTTGAGAGCGAGCTTCAAGTAGCCAGCATTACTCGTAACACATTAGCAACTGAATCTCAAAAACAAGTAGTAGATTTAGACAAGATTCAAAAAGAGATGAGTATTAATAAATTAAAAATTGAGACGTTAGAAGCAAAAAGAACTCTAATAAAAACTACCATAGAGATAGAGCAAAAATTGAAAGAACTGAAGCAAAGTAAATTAAAGTTTGATAGTATGGACAAATGCCCAACATGTTTACAAAAAGTACAACCCGAACATAAAAGTCAAATAGCTTCTAAATACGATCTAAAAATATCTGAACTAGAAAATTCGTTACCTAAGGACATAAAAACAACTGAACTTCGAGAAGTAGACGAAACTATTAGCAATCTCAAGCAAGCAAACTTAGAAGGTAAATTCTTAGTAGAGAGCCAAATTAAAAAATCACAGACTGACGCTAATAACTTAGAAGAAGTAGATAAAAAGATTTTTAACCTAAAAGAAGAAATTGCTATCTATAAAAAACTAGCTACCGCTTTTGGGAGAAATGGTATACCTGCATTCATAATAGAGAATTCTATTCCCGAAATTGAGAGTAACGCAAACGAACTTCTAGATGAGTTGGAAATTAATATGCAGTTAAAATTAGAACTTCAAAAAGAACTTAAGGGGGGAGGTACTTCTGAGACTCTAGATATTCAAGTATGTAGAGATAAGTGGCAGATGTCGTACTTCAACTTCTCCGGAGGAGAGAGATTCCTAATAGATTTAGTTTTGCGCATATCTCTAAGTGTTTTATTATTGCGTCGCAAGGGGTGCAATAATAGCACTCTTATTATAGATGAAGGATTTGGTAATTTGGATAGTGAAAATAGGATGAAGGCTTTAAAACTAGTATCAATAGTAAAGGAAAAGTATAACTTTCAAAAAATTATTATCATTTCACATATTTCTGAGATACAAGATAGTATAGGTAATAAAATTAAAATAGTAAAACGCGGAACTGAAAGTTTTGTAGAGTTATAATATAATTGAGGAGAATCAATATGCGCTCGAACAAGAGACTATCTAAAAAAGTAGTAGAGTTAGTAAATTCAGAACAATGGGAAAGAGCCGCAAGTAAAGTAGTTCCCATCCTCAGAAAAAATATTTTCGACATTTCTACTCCTAAAATAATTAAACAATCTCACGAAGAAGAAGCGGTATTACTTCTTTCTGACATCCACACGGGAATGATTAATAGACATCCTCTTACTGGAGAGGTAACGTACAACGACGAAATTAGATCAAAAGAATACGTCTACTTGCGAGATTCGATCAGTAGTGTAAAAGGTTTATTAGATAAATCATTTAATATGAGGAACTTGCATATCTTCTGTTTAGGAGATATTGTTACCAACGATAGAATATTCGAGGGACAAAAATTTGAAATTAGTTGTGGTATCGGGGAGCAGATCTGGGTAGCAGTGAGAGACTTAACAAACTTTATAGGAGAAATGAAAAAGCTATTTATTACGGTTCACTTCGAGGGAGTGATAGGAAATCATGGTAGAACGTTTCCAGATTATCAGACTGAACCTGTTCAAAATAATTTCGAATACCACCTATATAGAATTTTGCAAATGGTATTTGCAAATGATAAGCGAGTAAAGATAACTGTTCCCGAAACAGCTACTCATTCTGTAGATATCAGAGGACACAAGTATTATATGTCTCACGGAAATAACATTCGTGGATTGTCTAGAAATGCTTTAGAGAGATCCGTCAAAGACATCTTAGTAGCGTTACCAGAAGGATTTGACATTTATACGATTGGGCACCTCCACCGTTGTGAGAATATGGACCTTAATGAGAACTCAATGCTTTTAATTAATGGCTGTTGGATTAAAGCAGATTGCTTCGGATATGAAGTTTTCAAACAATTTAGCAATCCTCGTCAATGGTTTTTTGGAGTCAGTGATAAACGTCCAATAACTTGGTGGTATAGATTAGGATTACAGGCACCGGAGAAAAAATGAAAAAGACTACTGTTGGGACCGTACCGGAACAGAAATGCGCGCATAAAATCCAAACGGTGACAGCTAGGAGAGACTGCACAATATCAGAAGCAGAGTTAGATAGAGAATTTTCAAGAGGTTTACCAGGAATGAGGGAGAGTGATTATGATTAATTCGTACTTAGATTACACTGATCTTAATCTAGCGAAGCCATCTAAAGAAGTAATGGAATCAGTTAAGGATGCCATCTTCTTGAACTGTTATGGCTTTTGTACATATATTAGCAACCACTTCTTAGTAGATAAGGTAGTAACTAGAGCGAATAGTCAGATCAAAAAGATTTATGTGGTGGGATTTCCGCAGGGAACCATGCGAGAGTATAGACGAGATCTCTCTCATATTGAATATTGTAACGCAGATGAGATTGATGTCGTATTACCAGCATACTTTCATTTTGACAAACTTATTAGAGCATCAAAGATGTTAAGTGCAGTACGAAAGTTAACTAAAGGAAAGGTTTTGAAAGTAATTATCGAGACCACTCTTTTAGACGAGAAGGGTATTTTTTCAGCAGTACGTTTAGTAGAAGATGTTGGAGGAGATTATATCAAAACCAATACGGGATTCATCCACACTAGAAGAACTCGTACATTAGTGGAGGATGTTAAATTAATCAAGGAGTATACCAAACTACCTATTAAAGCGTCAGGGGGTATCCGCGATTATTCTCTAGCTAAAGAATTAGTAGACGCAGGAGTTTCTAGAATAGGTACATCCTCAGCAAGACAAATCATTGATGGGGAGAAAGCGAGTTAACAATGTTGGAGAAGATGGCTGTAAGAGATAAAGTTGTGACGTATCTCGCCGGACCCATGGAAGGTGTTACAGCAGATAACGCAGTTGAGTGGAGAGATAGAATTACCCCAAAACTAAAAGAGTTTTTTGGCGACAACATTATAACTGTAGATCCATGCAAGACAGAATCTGCTAAGTTAGAAGGACTAGTAGAAGAAGGGATGGACTTAAAGGATTCAAAAAAGATCATGAAGGGATGGAAAGATACTGGTAAGTGGCGTCAGTTTGATACTGCTATGAAACGAATTAGAGAAGCAGATTTAAAAGCAGTTAGAGATTCCGACTTCATCATAGTCTACTTAGATTTCAAAATCATTATGGGTGGAACTATTTCTGAAGTAGAACACGCATACGATTGGGGAATTCCAATCTACGCAGTCATCAAAGAACCCTCTGCTGCTAATAGTTGGGTGCTAGGTACAGTTCGACAAGGTGGAAGATATTTTCCAAACTTCACTCAATTACTAGAAGCGGTAACGAAAGATTATGTGAGGTTCAAAAAATGAACTTGAAAATTACTATTCTTAGAGAAGGCGATGATGGACGAGGAAATATCATTACACCCGATGCTTGCAAAAGTTTAGTAGAACGATTTAACAAAACTCCCGAGAAGATGTTTATCAAGTTAGGAGGAACCCCAATTAAGTTCGGCACTGTTAATTCATTGCAGCATGATGAAGAGAAGAGAGAAGTAGTAGGAGAAGTAGACCTTCATCTAGACTTTTCTATAGGAGGTAGAGTAGTATCTGATATTCAACTACCTCACGGAAGAAGCATTGTTGATTGCGAGTTAAAAGGTATCATAGCAACACTTACAGGAGGAACATTCCAAAATGGACAAGCAAGCGACGATTCAAAAAATAACAAAGATAGTGGAGGAGTTTAAAGGACATCCTGAGTTTCTCAACATCGTAGTTGAAATGCTTGAGCTGCATAGCAGAAAGTCTAACGACTACGCCTCTGAAGAAAGTCCCTTTTCAAATATAGAACTTTGTGAACGAGCAAAATTTGACGCGTGGAAAGGAGTCATCATACGTTTAGGAGATAAGTACTCCAGACTACTAAATGCTCTAGCGGGTAAACTATTTAAGTGCGAAGGGGTAGAGGACGCTTTCCTAGATAACGCTTGCTACTCCATCATAGGACTTATTGAGTATAGAAAAGCACAACAGCAAAAAATAACTGGAGCTACTGGTCCAGCAAAGAGGTAAGTATGGAACTACTAATTAAGATTTGCGATATTTTAGCATGCGTAACTACAGTTTCTGGACTACTACTAGTTACGAGGCACTATAAGTGGTGGATACTTTATACGTCTTCTAACCTCTTCTACTTAGTAGTTACACTTCATTCTAAACTACCAGGACTTACGTTACTAGGAGTAATCTTATTTTTTGTTGGAATAAAGAATTACTTTACTGAGAAGAAGAAATTCGAGAGGAGTAACCAAAATGGAATACTTAACAGCTAAGAACATAGTAGGAATCCTAGTAGTCATCACTGGAATATTGGACGCTATAAAATATTGGATACAAGCAAACAAGATTAAACGATTGCGATCTGCAAAAGGAATGTCGCGTAGATTTATTAACTTTGCAATTCTTAGCGATTTAACTAAAATAGCGTACTCATTTCTTATACGAGACATCTACATCTTTTCTATTAGCGCACTCGCGTGTGTATGCATGTTTTATATGTTTTACGAAATTTACCTTTACTATCCATATAGGAATAGAAAAAGAGACTACTTCAAAAGGCCCAGTCTAATCATCTATACTATTAATAGTTTACTACCAAACAAACTTAGAAAGCACTTATAAGGAATTGGCGTATGCTTACACCAACAAACATTTATCTATTGACTGGACTGTTCTTTGCAGTAGGTTTCTTAGAAATGTTATTTTGGAGTCTTCAAACAAAATCGCTAGTTAAAGATAGAATATTGAATACTTCCATCTTTACGGGTATATCTGTATTGATTTGGTATTATGTAGTTGATAACATTGCAAAAAATATGGGTAGTTGGTCATTAATGGTTGCATACGTAGTAGGATGCATTTTAGGAAATATAGTGACTATTAAGTTAGATTCGTATATAGATAAGTTAGCAAGAGTGAGATTATGGAAAAAGAAGAAGAAAAGAAAACAACGAACCCTCAAGAAGAAATAAAGTTATTGACATACAATCCAGTTACTGCTCCTGGTGAAGTATTGAAGATTGATCAAGTTCAAGTACCCATACCCATTGAAGTACCGAAAGGAGGTAGTGAAAAAAGAGAGTTAGAATGGTGGGAAGAAGTTTTATTAACGTTATTTGGAGGTCAGTACGAGCCTGAAATTAAAGAGAACCATAAGGAGTCAAACGATGCCAAGACTAGAGAATGAGTGTGGCGAAGAAAAACGTCGAGGTAAAAAATTTAGATTCAACCTTAAGAAATCACGCGAGTTATATTTATTCACAGAAATATCTAACGAAAGTATACAAGAACTAGTGGAGGATATTAGAGAACTTGATGCTGTCAAAAAGAAAAGTCCAATCCATTTATTTATTCATTCACCTGGAGGAGATATGGCTTCTGGGTTTGCTTTAATAGATGTAATACAAGGATGCAAGTGTCCTGTATATACATACGCCTTAGGTGAGATTTGTTCTATGGCACCTGCAATTTTTGTAGCTGGTACGAAAAGATTCATCTCAAGACATACATACGTAATGCTTCATCCTGTCAGTTGTGGAGCGATTGATTACGTAGAGTTTGCCAAGAGTAGAATCCGTAACGCCGAGGCAGCAGAGAAGATGTACGATTCATACTTCAAAGAGCGAACAAAACTTCCTCGAAAGTTGTATGAAAAAGCAAAGTACACAGAATTGTGGCTCACTGCAGAAGAAGCAATAAAGTATAAAATCGCCGACGGATACTACGAGGGCAAACATGACAATCGAACAACTGCTTGATTCTTTAAAAGATCAAATCACGTATCTTGCCAACTCTACTAAAATACCAGGCATGGATAGAGCAGACGTTAAGCAAGAGATTATCTTAAACATTATCATCGACTTCAACAAACTTCCAGAAGCTGATAGAGACAAGTATAAAGAGGGATGGTGGTTTAAACGTATGAAGTGGTTTGTAACGAATCTAGCTATCAAAGAAAGTAAGGAGCCCGTCAACCGCTCAATACGATTGGAGAGTTTAGGAGATGCAGGAAAGTAGAGAAGACTCACCAGTTAGAGATTTAACTGCTGAGGACATATTATCATGCTTATCTAAAAGTGGCGGGATACACGAGAAAATGGATCTCGAATTTATGGTAGATGAGATCAGTAAAAAATTAACTCGTAGACAAGCTATCATATTGAGATTATTACTGATAGAAGAAGTTACCCAAACTGAAGTAGGTAAGATGTTGGGATTTAGTGCTCCCACAATATGTTTAGAGATGAAGAAGATTAGGGAAATCATCACAAGTATAATAGTAAATAAATAAGACATTACTATGTTTTTACTTAGAGAGGAATCTAAGTATGAGTGATTTACGAGATTTAAAAGCGATCGAAAGAAGAAAACAAGTCCGAAAATATATACGTCAAAGATTGACGCAAGTCGAGATGGCTGAGAAACTTCAAGTAGATGTTACTACTATCTCAGATGATGTAGCAGTTATTCGTAGAGAAAATATTTATAACATACTATCTAATAAAGAATTAATAGAAAAAGACACCAAGAGTATCCTAGAGTCTATCAACCAATTAAATGAAATAGACGCAGAATGCTGGAAAATTTACTATGGCGGTTTTATTATAAAAAAGAAAGATGAAAAAGGTAACCCTATAGACGTAGAAATTCCGCTAGATCCAAAAACAAAATTAGACGCATTATCTCACATAGAGGCTAATTTAAAACGACGTTGCGAACTCTTGAAATTAATAAGTCCTCAACAGATTACTATAGAGAAGATGGTATACGTAGAAAAAATGATTCCTATTGTAATGCAAAAGTATACAGAAATAGTTTTAGAATACGTACCTAAAGAGAAGCAAGTAGAACTTTTAGACAAGTTAATGACAATTGATATTGAAGGAATGACCCTCGATGGAAAATAAAGAATTAAGTGATGTACAAGATCAAATAGTTGAACTCAAAAAGAAAGAAGCAGAATTGCTTAAGACTACTAAGGAAAAGTTTTCTGTAAAAAAGGCTTTAAGTTCTTTTAACATCTTAGATCCAATTGCTTGGATGAAATGGTTTTCGGGAGCATTTAGAACAGTAATAGTTTTAGCTTTAGTAGTAGCTTTAATATTCAGTGCAGGATACTTTAAGGGAGTAGGAGATAAACCAATTAATGTAGGATATAAAGATTTTACTGCTCAAGTAAAAGCAAAGGATGGTACTGTTCATACTGTTTCAGTTAAAGGAGGAATACTTTACTTTGATAAGCAAGTTGTGCATGGACATGATGTTAAAGAGTTGGAACAGTTTGGAATTAAAATACGTCCCAAAGTATTTTTTGGAATGGGTACTGCTTTAGAACCAGAAATAGGGGCGGGATTTCAATTACTCAAGTATCAGAAATTTAATTTAGATCTCTTTGGAACTCAAAAGGCTTTATATGTAGGAGTTTCTTACGACTTAGATTTTAGTGGTACTGCAGGTACGCTTATTCAAAATTCTAGTGTAGGTATTGCTGTAGGAAAGTCTTGGAACAGCATGTTCGGAGATGACACCAACGACAACAGAGTTTTATTGTATTGGTCAGTAAAGTTTTAGGAGATGAGTATGTTTAATAAAAATGGTAAGGAGTATGATCAAGAGAAAATTATAGAATTGACGATCAGAAATTTAGAAGCAGCTATACACCTGTACGAGTACTCACACAGTCTTCTTATGTTAACTAGCAGCAATGCGTCAATTTCTACTCTACTCTTGGCAGATTACGCTACCATATATCTTTATCAAATTTTAGGAATGGCTCCAGATAAAATTAATAAAATAAGAGTAGTATTGGAACGAGAGCACGATCAAATCATTAATAACCTCTCTCAAGGAAAGAAAGTAGATCCTACACCATTATCTGGAAAGTTTGAAGAATCGAAAGAAGAGTTAAAGAGATTAGGTATTAACTTTGATCTTCAGATGGGTGATTACTTTACTAATAAGGAGAAGGAAGATTCAAAATCTCCAACTAAAGATCCAACAATGCCTAAATTAACAAAAGCACAAATAGATAAAATTATATCGGATAACGCCGACAAAGCCTTAGATGAATACCTTAGAAAGAAAAAGGAGAGAGAAAATGGATCTCACGGATCCCAAAGCACTCAAAGTTAGTAGGACCTTTTCTTTTGACGAGTTTAAACAGAAGTTAGATGCAAAAGAGAAATGGTCTAGCGAACATCCCATTCAAGCATTTATCATAGATCTTCCTTGGAAAGTATATAGAGGTTGGCATGAGTACGTAGTACTACTACCGAGAAAGATCAAATGGTTTATTCAAAGAGGACGTAGAGGTTATTGCGATTGCGATGTATGGAATATGAACAACCACATCTGCGATGTTATTATAGGAATGGTAAAGAAACTTCAAAAAAATAAGATGGGTTGGCCTAGTTGTCTTGGAACAGAAGACGAAGGACAACAGAAGTGGAACTCAATCTTAGAGAAAATACTTAAGGGATTCGAGTTAAAGAGAGATGTAATCAATATGGATGCAATACCCTTCATAGAAGGAGATTCAAATAATGAAGCGTATAGAAAGTCTATGGAAGGTTATGGAGTAAGATTCATATCAAAGGAAGAGACAGCAGAGATGAACGAAGGATTAAAACTCTTCATAGAATACTTAGATGCACTATGTGACTAATAGAATGAGAAACAATAAGAATTTACAAAGATACGAGAAACCATTTAAGGAAGAGACTTGCAAGAATTGTGGAAAGTGTTGCCACTACAAGATAAGGTTTATGGGAAAGGTCTACATCGACTTAAGCAAGCCTTGTGAGTACCTAGATACAAAAACAAATAAGTGTACAGTTTATGAGAGACGATTAGAGACACAACCACTATGTCTACCACTAAGAGTAGCAATAGATAATGAGGTAATGCCGAAGGATTGCGGATACATAGTAGAATGGAAAGAAGCTGGCCTACCATATAAAGACCCTATTATAGTAGATAAGATGGAATTTCGTCCCTAAACGCATGGATATATTAATATTTATATATAAGAGGAAGAGATGAACAAAGAAGGCAGTAATCCGAAGATAGACCATCCAACGAATCTATTCAGAGATAGCCTACTAAAGCTACGTAACGAGCTCACAGACACCAGCCTATGGATAAGAGAAGATGAGAATACTGCGCCCGTAGCGCCTCCTATGCCTAGTGTCTTCTTCGAGAAATGGTTAGGCACTCCTGCATCACCTATACAGGCAGAGGCAATAGATACGATATTGGTGGAAAGCGACGGGAAAGGAGAACCGCAGTGGCGCTTCGATAAATTTAATGAAGCGTATCTACTATGGGGAGAGGGATCAGGAAAGGACTGGACCAGCAGTCGTCTAATGTGTTACGCACTAGTATGGCTAACCCATTTGAAGAACCCCCAAGCATACTTCGGCCTGACAGATCCAAAGGCTCCTATCGAAATGGTTAACGTATCCTTCGACGAGGATCAAGCTTTGTATGTATATTTTAAAGAGTTAAAGAAAGCGATGGCATCTACGATAGATCCACGAGATGGGAAGAACTGGTTTGAGAAGAGAGGTGTGAAGGTAAAGGAATCATCCAAACAGCAAGTAATTGAGTTACCCCACTTCATCACATGCTACTCACTAAACAGTAGGGAACACAAGATTGAAGGTAAAGGTACACTACTAGCAGTCTTTGACGAAATGGCAGTATTCAAAACAGACAAGGCAAAGGACCTCTTCGACAACGTTATATCAAACCAGCGCACCAGATTTGCAAGAGCGCACAAATTTATAGCACTATCTTATAAGAGAGACGACTACGACTACATGATGGTAAGGTGGGACGAGACTAAGGACGACCCTAGCGTGTACAGAAGTCAGAAGTGTACTTGGGAAGTAAATCCTAGAGTCAAGAGAGAAGACTTGCAGAAGAGTTATGATGAGAACCCCGAGGAAGCAGAGAGAAGGTTTGAATGTAAGGGATCAACATCCAAGACAGGATACTTCAAGTACAAAGAGAAGATTAAGGAGAACGTCAACAAGAAGAGGATCAGCCCAGTAGTAGAGGAAACAATTCCTATTAGAGATATCTTAGGGATCAAGTTTCATGAATGGTTTGTAGGTAATGAGAACTACTCCTACAAGGCTCATATCGATTTAGCTAAAGGTAAAGATACTCAAGGTGAGAAAGCTGACTGTGCTGGATTTGTTATGGGTCACGTAGAAGGAACAGAAGATGAAGACAAACCTAAGGTAGTAGTTGATCTGATGATGCAATTGAAGGCACCCCCAGGTAAGGAAATCATCTTCGAAGACATTAGAGCACTCATCTATAGTTTACAGCAGCACAACAAGTTTATGATTGAGGAAGTAACTCTTGACGGATACCAGTCAACCGACTTTATGCAAATACTTAGGAACAAAGGAATAGCAAGTGAACTACTCTCAGTAGACAAAGACGTAAGTGCATACGATACCATGAAGTCTCTCATATATAATAATCGGCTAGATTACTATTGGTACCCAGTATACATTCGTGAATGTGAAGAGTTGCAATTGATAAATGGTAAAGTAGACCACCCTGAGATATCTAGACGGAGAGCTTTAGAAGAGAAAGACGATAAAGGAAGTAAGGACGTGAGTGATGGAGTTGCTGCCTTATGCCAAAGTCTACTAACTCGTAAGGGAGCAAACAAACCTAGAATGAAATGGATGCCTCTTGAAGGTGGTACTGGATTTGGAGGCAAACCTAACATACTTACTAGGGATCCAAATGCAAGAGAATATGGATCAGCCTACGATACAAAAGATACAGGAGTAGAAGACGATGACGATTAGAATAAAATGTGAGAGACTTACTCAATCTCAATGGAACGATCCACTAGACTTTAAAGGTTGTGGTAAGTATAGGAAACACAGAAATCATAAAGTACGTACAGTTAAGAGTCATCAATGTGATGAAGGAGAAGGACGCTGTATAGATACCTTCGACGTAATCAGCGATGGAAACGTTTCTAGAAGGTTAAGTGAGTACAGAGATATGATGGGAGAAGGAAATGATAGTTGAGAAGTTAAAATTATTTATTCCTTACATACTCATACGATCTAAATACATCTATGATGGGAGTTGCGAATTATATAAAGTTCCTCTACATAGCGATGGTTTCTATAGTCCAGGTAAATTTTCTTGTGAATTACGTAGCGTAATCTTAATAAGAAAAGAATTATCAAAATGGAAGAAATACTACACTATATTTCATGAATTGGGTCATCACCTAATATGGATAGTAGGGGGAAGAAGTAAAATCATGTACATATTTCATATCATATGGGATCTAATAGGAGTAGTATTTAAGGCAGTATTAGAAATGATTCTGACGATAATTCGAAACACTAAAGAATATTTTGTAGTCTATAAAAAGTTATTGAGGTATAATAATTAATGTCTAGTACATATATGAGTAAACGATCGGTTGTAGATAGTAAGGTAACTCTAGCACATCCAGCTTTCCCAGTTGGGTGTGCTAGTACCTTAATGGAGAAACGACGTGGGAATATTTCGCTGTCATAAATGTCATACAGACATTTTAATGTTTGATGAGAAAGCTATAAGAGAAGACAACTCAGGGATATTAAGATCGCAGTGGTTCAAGTCTATCCAAAGTAACACTCCAGACCCAAAACCGCAAACCAAACCTGAATGTCCAATCTGCAAAACTAATTTATATTTAGCTTTGTGCGAACTCTGTAAAATCCTACGCTTAAAATAATTTTTATTTTGCTCTTGATTTTTCTGCAATTGTAACATATAATTATATTGTAGAGAAGAAAGAGGAGAAGAGAAAATGAAAAATTACGATATAAGGTTCGAAGAGCAAAAGAAAGCGATTGCGATCTACTTAAGTAGGTGTGCAGTGGGAGAAGTAGATAGTGCAGTCAAGCTAGGAACTTATAAAGTACTCTACGATGGAAAGGTTTATAAGTTCGGAAGAGACAATTCGATAGTGAGAACATTTCACGCTGATACGCTAGTTAAATAAAAGGAAACTCACATGAGTCAGATGACTAGAGAAGAGATGGTAGTAGCACTACTAGTAAATGTCCTTCGCCAAAATTCTCATAGGAAGGATGCTTACAAGATAGTCTATGAAGAGAAGGAACGCCTTGAAAAGAAATCAACACTAGAACTTCAGAATATGCTGTTGATCAACTGTTTCTAAGGAGATACATATGACGACCTTCAAAACAAAAGCTAGTAGGAGTTGTGAAGTCAACTTGGGAGAAGAGACATTCCAAGGATGGATCAAAAAGGGGCAAATCTCAATCCACTTCGCAATCATGAGTGGAGGAAAAGAAATCGACTTGAGTGTTTGGTCTCCGATAGGATCAAAAGTGAAGAAGAAGGTTTACAAGTATAGGTCGTTCCAAAACAGGGAGATATAAATGAAGAGAATGACTCTAGTAGAGTTCAAGAAGGAGTTGGAAGTAATAAAAGAGTACTCACAAAAGAAGATAGACGAGTTTACAGCTAGATTTAAAGAACATCAAGTCTACGCTATGACTTGGAGCGACAGTCTTTTCGAAGCGGTAACAAGAAAGAGTGCAGTAGAGGAAATTCAAGAAGCTCTTTCAAATGGAGCAACTTTAGACGACGTAGAAAAGCATCTAACCAAAGAAGTACTCCAAAGAGCACGATTTCCACAACGATCAACATCAGTGTCAAGCAATTTAGTAGAGCAGTATTTAAACTCTGCTAGAGCAGAACTGTTAGCAAGGTTACAAAGAGATCTATAATGAACACTCCTTGGACATGGAAAGAAGAATTGACAGTAGAGAAAGAGTTACGTATGAGAGAAATCTCAAAACTAAGTTTTTACGTTACACTACAAAGACTCTACAGACTATTAGGTGGGAATAGAACATCATCCGCCATTTGGAGTAAGATGTGTAGACTGAGAAAGAAGTTAGGTCTATAATGAACAAGTTCAAATTAAACCAAAAGGTGTACATCAAGATAGGTGGAAGAGTACACAAGGTAATAGTAAAAGAGATCGAGTATCAGTTCGGTAAGATAGCTTATTGGGTAACAGTCTTTGGTGGAGATATATTTGAAGAGCATCTGTACAGTAGCTTTTGGAAGTGCTTACTCTTCTCGAAATAAATATTTTATTTTGCTCTTGATTTTTGTATGAATGTAACATATAATTATAGTAACAGGAGAAAGAAGATGTCTGATACAAAAGATTTAGGTAGGTGTAGTGAGAGCGTAAGTGGAGAAGGACAATGGGGTAGTTTTCATCCTCATCAATGTAACAATAAGGGTAAAGTTGTTCGCGAAGGTAAAGTTTATTGTACGATCCACGATCCAGTACGAATAGAACTTAAAGCTCAACAGGCAAGTGAGAAGTGGAATAGGGAGATGACAATACGTCAAGAGAAGTTTGACAGAGAAAGGTTTTCTGTTAAGTATTGTGAGTACATGTCTGTGGACAAGTTAAGGGAACGAGTAGAAAAAGGATTTCACGCAGATGAACAAAACTCCAATAGTAATTGAACGTACTTCAGATCCAAACGTCATATGGATCAAGATCGCTACGAAGTGGTTTATGGTAGCAATCAAAGGTGAGAACAAAATGTACGTCAACGGACAACTCTGCTATAATTAAAAGGAGACGTAACGTGAAGATGCGTTGTATCATTGGTAGAGAAGTAGGAAAAGAGCAATGGGAGGAGAACTTAGAAGTGCATTCTCTAGCAACTGCAGAGAACGATATTCGAGAAATTGTAAAGTACTTTAATGATACTTTACGTCCTGGAGAGCACAAACGAAAATTTATTTCACTAGTAGGAAGAACTCCAGAAACTGATTTTGAAAAAGCAGTAGAAACAATAAACGATTGGATTAGAGATTTTCGTTTAGAGGTTCAGAACCTTTATGGAAGTGTGTGGGCTAAAGGAGTATTCCAAAGAGTATTGACAGCGAAAGATAAATACCTGGAGACAGGTAAAGATAAATCTCTTAAGGGATACGTTCGCAAAGCATTAAACTATATGGGCGACTATTCAGAAGAGCAGAAAATAAGGTTAAATGCTCTCTTAGAAATGGATTTAGAAAAAGCTTGGAAGGAAGAAGTAGCTAAAGGAGAATCAGAATGAAGACACTAAAAAGTATCTATTGGACAATGCATCCAGTTTGGTTAATTGGAGGGATACTAGTACTAGCAGTTGGACACTCTTGGTACGGTTGGTTAATTCTTGCAGCAGCAGTACGACAGACGAAGGAGTACTATGAGTAAGCAACTCGATCAGATATTGATGTTGTTCTTCACAACCTACGATGGAGCAATCGAAAAGGGTGGTCTTGAAGGACTAGGAGATGCTAAAAGAGCTTTAGATGAAGCAAGAGACAGCATCCAGAAGTTAGTAGTCCTTGAGAAGATGACTCGTAAGGAATGTAGCGATCACGGAAGAGTAAGTGGTTGGAATCGTTACAGATTGAAGCTACTAAGGAAGCTAAAATGAAAAAGTTTATCAAGAGAATTCTTTATAAGTATGAACAAAAGAAACGTGACGCACTACAAAAGTTAGCAATAACTATAGGATACTTCTACGTGGTCAAACAGAATTCTGCATCCCAAGTAGCTTTTGAGGAAGCCAGAAAGAACATAGACGCGTTAGGAATCACCAAATTGAATATTAAAGGAAACGTCTTCACCATTACTCTAACTCGCCCAGGATTGTTAATAGGTCATAAGGGAAAGAACATTGATCAGTTACACGCATATCTCTCAAAGGAATACAGAAAGAAAGTAGTCATTCACATAAAAGAAGAACGGGCACTACAGTATCTGTATCCATACCACCCTAACGACTACGATTGTGGAGATGAGTTTTAATGAGTAGAAACTTTCCCTACACAGTAAAGGAACAATATATTAAACTAAACGACGACGGTTGTTGCAGTATGCAGTCTGACGCAAGTGGATACCACTTCCAAAGATGTAGACATAAAGCTAAAGGAAAGATTGATGGAGTGGGATTCTGTGGAGTACATCTAAGAGCAATAAAGAGATGGAGAGGATATACTGAAAGTACAAACACAATATCATTCCCACCACAACCAGCAGCGAAGGATCTAAGGTTGGTAGAATTAGTAGAACGACATATAGGACACTTTAATGGTTTCGTAGATATCGAAGGACATAGAGACAGAGCTTATAAAGAAATAGAAGAGTACGTTCAAGAAAGGATAAAGGAGAGACAATGAACCAAGTACTTTACAGCAAAGTAATAGTTCCAGCAAGAGATGCATCTGACGGAGAAACTCCCACAAGGATTCAATGCACCCAAGAGGTAAGTGGGTTTGGAGTATTCATCACTGGAGCAGACAAAAACGAAATACTTAAATGGTTTTGGGAATACGAGAAAGAGAAAGCTATAGAATTTGCAGTAGACTATGCTCGCGAGTGTCTACTGAAGCCACTAAACGAGAGATAATGATATTAAGAGGATAACAAATGCCTTACATGGATAGTTGGGATCGCTTCGATAAGTGGAGGATGTACTACTACGTTCCTGACAGTACGTTTGGATACTATGAGACAAGCGCCCCCACACTCCTAGGAATCTTGAAGAAACTAATCCAAGCAAGAAAGATTTACAAGAAGATCAAAGCAGTAAGTATAAGAAGGAAACCAACGTGTAAGTGTTGTAAGTTACACCATACAGAGAGGTGGTAAGTGAAAGTAATAGGAAGAAGTAATTTCGATGACGAGACAGTATCAGACATCTTAATGCACGATAATCTCTCTGAAGCAAAAGCAACAGATCTAGCAATAAATTTGAATGGTAGAAATTTATACGCTAGATATAATTACATAGTAGTTCCAGACAATTACAAACTATACAGATTTCAACCATAGGAGAACATAAATGGGTAACAAAAGTAAGGGACCAGTTAAGCAAGTCACTATCAAGAACGCAGAAGGAAAAGAGAAAGTAATAGTGTTCCGTACTACAGGAGCATTTGGAACACCAAAGTACCTATCACCAAACTTACCGATAGGATACAAATGGCATCCACAAAGGAAGCAGAATGAAGAGAAAGTATCTTAAACTAGCAATAAGCGATATCGTTCGAGGAATAAGATTTCGATATCCTCTCTGCTGCGTAGCTAACTTTGCCTGGGATTCATACTTGCGTGGACGAGAAGAGCTACCTTACGGAAGAAAGACACTAAACGATTATGAAAAGAACTTCCACTACGTAAAGTGTTGGTGGTGTTCGAATAGAGAGCGAGTAAAAAATGGTAAACAAAGTTCTTAATCTAGGAACAAAAACAAAGTATGGAAAGATAGTAGCGATCATGTGGCTTGGTGAACGATACTATATGTGCAGCAGGTATCGAGGAAAGTTGACAAGTCTGATACCTGGTTCCATATTAGAGAAAGAAGAGAACGCAATGAGCCATGAAGAGTTCTTAGGAAGGTGTCAACAGTTAGGAATGAGTCCATGACCAAAGAAGAAATCAAAAAGAAGTGTAGTTGGGATATAGGAAACGAACCAGTACCAGGAGATCCACGCAACAAAGATTTCTTCGAAGCAGACGCAGAGAAGATAAAGAAACTTATAGAGGAGAACAGTAAATTAACTGGTGAACGATTCCAAATTAAACAAGGTTGGTCTGATTCAGGAAGAGTAGGAAGGATAGTTTCAGAACCCGTTACACATGATGGAATAGAATGGATAGGCGTCATCTTTGATGATGACGACACTGAAGAAGGATTAGCGTGGTACAAAACATCATCCATTAAGTTACTAAATTGGGAGAGAATGCATGGAAGTTAAATTTAGCTTTGGAGATAAGATAACTCAAGTGTTAATAAAAAATACTACCAAAACTCAAAAGATAGATTATGCAAGAACAAAAGCAGACATCAAACAACTAATTATAAAAGAGTTACAAGAGTTGAAGGAATCTCGCTGTGCAGTATTGGGAGCATACGTTGATGCAATTAATGACATGATAGACAGAGTATGTAAATGATACTAGTACCAACAGAAGTAAAAGATTATCACACTATGGAAGTATACGGTTGGTTGCGTATACCTGATTACATTATATCTGGAACGCTTAGGTTCGTCCTTAAAGAAACTATGCATCCAGTAAAGGTATCGAAGAATTGTAGTGCACACAAAGTAGACCTTCCTACAATCAGATTAGAATTACTAGAGTGGTTAGATCCAAAAACTCATCAACGCGGAAAAGCATTAACTCATAAAGAACTCACGCTAGATATATGTAAAAGGATAGCAGGGTTCGAAGAGAAGCTATGACCAAGCAAGAGAAAGAAAAGATTAAGCATGCAATCAGATTACTCACAACTGATCTAGATTGCTATGATGGTGGGTTAGAGATACTCTGGCAGTTAGCATACGACTGTCACTCTCCATTATATATTTTGTTGAAGGACGTTAAGGCAGTAACTCTAGACAAGTTACCAAAAGTAAATAGTGAGTTCACACATCCATGAAATCGTGGACAGAGTTCTATCAGAAGAGAGTAAGAAATAAAGCATACGAACAGTACGTATCAAATAGATACCAACCCTTCCTTAACTTACTGAAGCAAGAAAAAGGAACGATAGTAGAAGCAGGATGTGGAACAGGAATCATTACCAAGTTAATATTTAGCCAAGAGAACTTACATGAGATGTACGATCAGAGTATAGGAATGCTCAAGATCAGTAAGGAAATGCTTCCACAAGTGAAACAGCAAAAGTTTGATATTCGAAATGGTTACAATAAGTTAGTTGATTGCATATTCAGTCATGGTGTACTGGAACACTTTAATCCAGAAGAGATAAAGAAGATAGTTCACAACCAACTCAAAGTAGCAAAGAAAGTATTTCATTACGTACCTACATCTAAGTACAACTATAAGAGCTTCGGTGACGAACTACTTATGTCAACAAAGGAATGGAAAGAGTTAGTCAAACCCACAAGAACGCTAGAGTTTAATAACGGATATGATTTAGTTATGGAATGGAGTCAAAATGGAACAACATGAAGTAATTATACGAGACCATGGAAAGTATTATGTAGGTACAGTAAGTGACTACATCAACATAGCCAGAATTGATGGACTTGGTCCTATAGGTTTAGGTCTCAGAGAAGCAACATTAGAAGATTTATCTCAGTACAAAGAGAAGATCAATAAGGAGAGATAATATACCATGGCAAAGAAAAAGCAAATAATTGAATTAGCTCAACAAGTCATAGATGCTAAGTTAGAGGTAATGGCTTTGAAGTGGTGTGCTTGGACAATAGTAGAGCGTCTAGAGAAACTACTTCGAGATACTGATTGTGCTAAAGAAGACAGAGTCATAAAAGATTGGAGAAGGCAAATAAAAGGAATGATTGGATACCTAACAATCGAAACATCTACGAAGGTGATCAAATGATATGTAACGTAGTAACTGGTAACGTAGTGAAATACATATGCAAACACATCTACAGCTACAAGTATATTTGGGGAGAGGTTAGTTACAGAATCAAAGATCATCGCGATGATAATCAATTACCTGACAGTTGGAAGTATTGTCCAATCTGCAAAACAAAGATTCCAAAGTTAAAAGGGAGATAAAATGATAAAGAAAATTACTGTAGTATTATTACTTCCAGCAATAGTAATAGGCTCATTACTATTCGGAATCATATCTGGTATTTTGTTAGCACTACAATCAGTGTACTACATAGTAAAAATAGTTTTGGAGAATGAATGAGTCAACTCAAAGAAGAATTTGAAAAGTCTGTTAGAGAAAAATTTGGAACAGCCATAACTGGGGATCCTGCAAACATACGTCAATGTTTATTTGGTGCGAACTGGATACTAGAAGAAATAGGAAAGAGATTGACCGTAGGTGGCAGATACGCTACTAAGCAAGACATGGATAAGATCAAAGAGGAGTTGCAAGGAGAATAAATGAAGACGATACCTATATGTATAAATCATAAGTGGATTGGAACTATAGGATCTCTCAGAATAGATAAACTTATTGAGAAGGGTTTGATAAATGGTTCACTAGTTCTTGAACCAGGTTACATTAAGTATAAAAATGGTAAAGTAAAATTACTAGAAATATCAGTTTGTACAAATATAGGAAAGAAGAAATGAAGCAATGTAACATCTGTAAAGAGTTTTACAATCCAACAATCCTATCAGAAGTATTTGATCACGAACACAAAGAAGTAAGTACTGAGAAAGAATACTTTGGAAAGGAAATAAAATATGAAACCTGTACACGTTGTGGAGGATTAGGTAGAACACCCAACCATCCGCATATAATTGCTCATATTTGTGAAAGATGTAAAGGAGTAGGAAAGGTAAAAGAATGCAATTCAAAAACCTAGAACATAATCCAATCTTAGTAGTCAGAACAGAATCACACTGCCATGGTACATCATTACCAACCTCTGACATAGATACTAGAGGAGTAGCAATTCCCACACAAGATTACTTCTACGGACTAAAGAACTTTGAGCAGTATGAGGATAAAGAGAACGACGTAGTAATATATGGATTCAAAAAGTTCATATCACTAGCAGCAAAAGGAAATCTTTCCGCACTCAACTTTCTGTTTACACATAAACGAGATGTACTGTATACAGACTACTGGGGAGACAAGTTACTAGGGTTCAAAGAAAACTTCCTAAGCATGCAGATCCTTAATTGCATATTCGGATACATCAAATCACAGATACATAGGATGGATAGAGGATCAGGAAGATGTGGAAACCGTCAAGACCTAGTAGATAAACACGGATACGATACCAAGTTTGCATATCATGCAGTCATGCTAGGGTTCATTGGTATAGAGTTGGTAAAGACGGGGACTTACCATGCTTTAAGACCAGATGGAGAACAAAAACTGATAAAAGCAATCAGATTAGGTCAAACACCTTATGAAGAAGCAATGAGGATGATACAGGAAAGTCTAACTGTAATCAAAACACTAGAACCAATCGCACCTCTACCAAAGCATGTAGATGGAAACAAGATATCTGAATGGTGCGTGGAGTTCTTAAAGGAGTATTTTAATCAATGAGAGTACTAGTTTGTGGTGGAAGAGATTATAATAACGAGAAGAAAGTATTTGAAATACTTAGCAAAATAAATAAAGATACTCCTATAGATTGCATTATTACAGGAGGATCTACAGGTGCTGATATGTCAGGAACCTTTTGGGGAAGAAAATTTTGTAATCACGTAGAGGTCTATTATGCAGAGTGGGATAAATATGGAAGAGCTGCTGGCCCTATTAGAAATCAAAAAATGTTGGAAGAATCAAAACCCGATATGGTAGTTGCATTTCCAGGAGGAAGAGGAACTGCAGATATGATTTATAGAGCAGGATTAGCTAAAGTAAAGATTATGATAGTAGGAGAAGAGTAAATGAGAATTTCAATTAAATCAAAACCAAATAGTATTGAGTGGGATATTAAAGTAAGTTTGTACGCTAACATAGTAACAGTAATTGTACGTTTCGATAATGGATCTAAGATAGAGAAAGTTTTTTACAATCAGAACAAACAAGCTAAAAGATTTATAGATCGAGTTAAGAGAGAAGCAAAATGAAGAAGAAAAGAATCAGCCTAGATGAGTACAGTAAGTTAATGGATAGTATTATAGCAGAGAAACTATCTGTACCAGATACCTTAATTAAAATGCTTGAAGTAGCATCTCGTTGCGAGATAATAGGAATGAAGGAAGTAAAATGAAAAGATTCATATTCCACGTACTAGGACTATCTCACGCACAAACAAAGCGAGAGTATAGTTGTGATGCATTTACTCAGAAGGTTAGACTGATCTGCAAGATGTTAACCGAAAGGGGACATCACGTTATTCATTACGGAACAGAAGGTTCAGATCCAATCTGTTCAGAGAATGTAGATGTATTGAGTTTCGACACGTTTGCAAAAGTACATAGAGCATACGATTGGAAGAAGGATGGATTCCTTATAAGTAACGAAAACGCCGCAACAGTAGAGTTTAACAAGAATGCAATTTTGAGAATCAATGAAAGAAAAGGACCTACAGATTTCTTACTATGTAGTTTTGGAGTACAACATGAACCAGTAGCAAATGCAGTTAAGCCAATCATCGTAACAGAGTTAGGAATAGGATACGAATTATCATTCGCCCCCCATCGCATCTTCGAGAGTTACAACTACATGCACTACATATATGGGAAGGAAGGAAAGAAGTTGTGTCCTCACTTCTATGATGCAGTAATACCAAACTACTACGATTTGAATGACTACATCTACTCAGAAGAGAAAGATGATTACTTCTTCTTTATAGCAAGAGACACTCCTCTCAAAGGATTAGAGATTGCAATCAAGGCAACAGAAGCAGTAGGTGGTAAACTAATTGTAGCTGGTCAAGGAACGCCCCCGTTCACTAGTCCATGTATGGAGTTCGTAGGAGTAGTAAGTATTGAGGAAAGAGCAAAGTGGATGAGTAAAGCAAAAGCAACATTCGTTCCTTCATATTATATTGAACCATTTGGTGGAACAGTAATTGAATCATTGCTTGCGGGTACACCAGTCATCTCTACAGACTTTGGAGCGTTTCCAGAAACAGTCATTCATGGGAAGACTGGATACAGATGTAGATCTCTAGAACAATTTATTTGGGCTGCAAAGAATATAGGAAACATCAAACCAATTGATTGTAGGAATTGGTCAGTAAATAATTATTCATTAGAACGAGTAGCAAAGATGTATGAAGAGTACTTTGACATGGTGCAAAGAATTTATGTTAATAAGCAAGAAGGTTGGTATCAGCATAATGATGAAAGAACTGAACTGGACTGGCTCAAAAAATATTTTTAATTTAGCTCTTGATTTTTTCTCGAATGTAACATATAATTATAATGAGAGAAGAAACAGGAGGAACAAATGAAAACCTATTTAGAACTGAACGCAGAAGGATTATCACCAGCAGAGCAAGAAAGACTAAAGAATACTTATAAGGAGTGTAGAGACTGCGGAGAAGAGAAACCAGAGTTAGAATTCTATCCGTGGAACAAAGAAGATCGAGGAGGACAAAGAAGTCCTCGCTGTATAGTTTGCGATCACGTTCGCAGTGCTCTAATTGGAAGCAAGAAGAAAAAGTCGAAGACTGTTAAGAGTGTTCTCGAGAGGTATAAAGTTGGTACCACCTTCATTATGAGGGATAATACAGTAGTAAACATTATCAGTTTCGACTACATTGGAGCAGATATGTGGGCAACTTTAAAGTACACGGATGGACATCAAATCCTTAAGAAGGTACACGAGTTGGAGACAATGTAATGGAGAAGTACAAGATAGGTGATAAAGTTCAACTACTTGCAGGAGAGACGACAATTGTTTCAGTTCTAGATAGAGGATCAGAAGTGTGGTTAACATTACAGTTCCCTAATGGTGCGATTACATTACAGGTAGTAAAAAAATAAGGAGCTCAAATGGCAGCTAAAGATACGAGAGGTCTTAAAAGGTTGAGAGCAGGGAAAGGAAGAGTACCTTCGTACGAATGCGACAACTGTAAATGCAAACGATACTCTCCCTGTACGTGTACACGAAAAGGTGGAAAGCAAGTACAGGTAGAAACTCCAGTAGAAGAGACTAAGGAGACAACATGAAGGTAACTTGGTCAGATTCAGATCGCTTTACAATAGAACCAGAGTTCGGTGAAGACGTTCGAGAGATTGCTGCGCAGGTAATCGTAGCAAGTTATAATGGAGGTAGTCCAGTAGGATTAGGATTCACAAGAGCATTTCAAACCACTCTAACAAAAGAAATGGCGTATAAGATGTTAGATGGAGAAGATGTCTCTCATGACTATCCAGGAGACAGTCCTAACAAGAAGAACGAAGTATACATGGACTACGTATTCGGTCGTTGTTGCAAGACGCTAGTTAAGATTGAGGAAGGAAGAGTCGTAGGAAGAATCTCTTCCAGAGATCAAAATCCAAAAGCAATCATCAAAGCAGTAAAAGCAGGTTTGTATAAGTAAGAAGAAGGAGGCTCCAATGTTCAAGGTTGGAGATCTAGTAAAACTTCGTAAAGGTTATGAGAGTCAAATGCTAGCAAGACCAGGCGCACTAGCAAAGGTAACTGAAGTGAACATAGGATATTCAGCTACAGGATTTCCAGGTAGCATGTGGATAGAGTGTATCCGAATAGAGTGGCTGAGAGATAATTTAGACATGAATCAGAGCAACGGAATGTATAGTCCAAGCCACTTTAGCAAGGTAAGAGAAGAAGCAAGAGGACAAAAGAAAAAGAAATGAAAATGTACCAACTCATAAAAGATATAGAGCATCCATTTGGAAACTTCAAAGCAGGAACAACCAAAACAGTTACAGGTTGGATGGACGCATTTGGAGTGGATTGGTTAGCATGTTTTGAAAGAGATATAGAAAGCAATCCAATTTGGTTTAAGGCGATAGATGTTTAAAGAACTTTTATATCCATGTAATAATTTAGTCAAACCACACACTAATGATCTCAAGGAATTTTTTTATAGACATGATCCATGTACGAAGGCAAATACAATTTGCGATTCTTGCAAGACAAGAGAAAAGATTAAATCATTAACTCTCACTATCAAGTCAGTAATATGGAACAGTGGATTATGTTCTGCTAGTGAAGGAGATAAGTTAGCAGAAGATATTGCAGAAGAACTTATGAGGAACACATGATTACTTATTACGTAGTTAGACAAAACGCTCGTATATGTGGCAAGTATTGTTATTATGTAGGAGATTGTTTAGGACATTATAAGTGGACTAAGAACCTTAAAAACGCATATAGATTCTCTGAGTTAGGATTAGCATTTGAGTATAAAGAACATTTAAAATTTAACAATCCAAAGGTAGTAGCAATTCAAGTCAGAGGAGATGGAAAGATCAATCCACGCCACATTCCCCAAGTGATGAAGAAGCGAATGTGTAAGATGTGTGGAGTAGAAGTAGTAGAAAAACAATTCGATATTTGTGATGACTGTGCAAGTCCTGATGATGGATACTTACCAGGTTACAAGGGAGAGGTACTCTAATGGTCTGTAAAAAGTGTAGAAAACTAGTTCGAAACGATTGTGTACTTACAACTGGAGTATGCGTCTTCTGTCACTACCATATTCGTACTTGGGATAGTAATGGACAGTTAGTAACCAAAAAAGAAGCATGTGAACCTCTTCGCAAAGACAGATTCATAGTAGGATTTGGAACAAGCGAAGGTACAGTTCTTTTAGGTACCCAAGATAGATATGGCGAAATACCTTTAACATTAAGGAAGGCAAAACAAGTACAAAAAAATTATCCAGGAATGGTAATCTACGAACTTCAACTCTATAAGGTAGGTTAAGAATGCATCCTAGTTCTTATAATGAAATGAAAGACTTCGTAAGAAGATATTTAGACGAGAGTAAACAACTAGCCATCCTAGACGTAGGAAGCGTAGCTGTTAGAGAAGATTCTTCTACGTACAAAAGTTTGATGTCTTCCAATTGGAAATATGTAGGACTAGATATTGAGAAGGGAAGGAATGTAGATTTAGTAATCAAAGATCCATATAATTGGAGAGAGATAGAAGACGAAACCTTCGACGCAGTCATTTCAGGACAAGCACTAGAACATATAAAGTATCCTTGGTTGACGATGCAAGAGATAGTTAGAGTAACAAAATCAAAAGGACTAATATGTATCGTAGCTCCCTCTAGTGGATTTGAGCATAGATTTCCAATAGACTGTTATCGATTTTATCCAGATGGCTTAACTGCACTAGCAGAATTTACCAACATAGAAGTATTAAAATGCTATTGCAATAACGAAGGAATATGGAAAGATACCGTAATGATAGGAAGGAAAAAATGAATCAATGTCCAACATGTAAGCACTTCTCAGAGACAAAGTTAGGAAGTTGCGTACTGATAGAAAGTATATTCATAAACGCAGAAGGTAAGTTGAGATGCTCAAGTTACCTAACCACTATAGTAGAAGAACCCGTTGAGGTAGAAGACTCAGCAGGACAAGAAATAATCGACCATACAATAGAAGGATATTAAAATGAGGCTACCCCTTAATCCAATGAAGTACTGTACGTGTAAGTTTAGAAAGATAAAAATCTTCAATGTGAGAGTATCACCAATGAGTGATAATTTACTTAGCGGTGTATTTATTTGCGACTTCTGTCATAAGATCGTTAGAGGTCTAGGACAAGTACCAAAAATATTTCCGTATGGAAGGAAAATAAAAGGAGACGAACGATGCTAGTACGATCAATAAAAGATAACAAGGATGGATCAGCACTAATGAAGTACTCCATCACTGATGCAGAGAGAGAACTCTTTCGAAAGGAAGCAAGACAGCAACATAAGAAGTTCAACGATGAGTTCATCAACAAGAGTATCTTAAAAGGACTTGCGAGTTACTTGCTTACTGAAGCAAAACGTAAACTCACTCCTGAACAACGTCACATGAATGAGATACTTGAGTTGCAACATCAAATGAAACTCTTACGCCGCCGCAATCAAAGGTTGATTAGGAAGATCAAGCTGGACCAAGAGAGGAATTTAGAACCTCTAGGATCTTAATATGAGAGAATGCGAATGTCCTTACTGTGGGGACTACACTGAAATTAATCACGACGACGGATATGGATACGAAGAGGGAGAAGCATTTAATCAAGAGTGTGAACACTGTGGAAAGACATTCGTCTACTATACGACAATCACTCATACATACGACGCTCATCAAGCACCTTGTCTTAATGGCGAATCTCATAAGTGGAAACCAATAGTAGGATTTCCATCAGGATGGTTATCCAACTTTCACAGATGTGAGTACTGTGCTAGAGAAGAAACAATAGATTCAAATTTGCGATACAATCACGACACAGATTCATGGAGACCAAAAGATGAAGAATCAAAAAGTAACTAAACTACATCTTCGTAACGAACACGGAGACTATAACGTATCTGCTAATCATGGAGAAGCAGATCTAGTAGAGTTATGTGATATGTTCGAGAGACTATTACTTGCAGCAGGATATTCTTTAGCTGGACACGTAACAATAATCGACGAGGACAAAGATGGATAACGGTTGGAGAAAGAACTTTGTAGGAATATGGATAGCAATACTACTAGTACTACTAATGAGTACGATTTCTTCAATGTTATCATGAGGAGTATAGAATGCACACACAAATATCACTATGTCATCACTGCTTAAGTATGACTCATACATTCGAAGGCCACTGCGGGAAGTGCCACCAACCTAAAGATAACGAACATTTCGAAAACGAATTAAGGCAACCAACAATAGTTAAAGAGAAACCATTGAGTTGCGAACACCATAAAGGAGAAGGACAGTGGTGTGAAACGTGTTGGAACTATGAAGTAAAGATTGCTGATCTAGAGAGACGTTTAGCAATTGCACACAGAACAGTTAGAAAACACGTTGAGACAATACTCAAGTTAGTGAAGGAAAGAAATGAAACTAATACTCACAATACTTAAGATTTGGTTGATCCTAGTACTGTACGTATACTACATAGTTGGTATAATAGTACTAAGCATCTGGTGGGCATTCGAAGGACTGTTTAAGAAAGAAAAGAAAAATGGATGAAGTAAAACGTACATGTAACAGCTACGGATACTGCTCTTATAGAGTGCAGGGTACCTGTGGATGGGAATGTACCTACAAGAAGTATTGTGATTGGCAAAATCCTAGAGACAGTAGACTTAAGGAAAAAGAAAATGAAGACATGCAAGAACTGGAACCCTAATTGTTCATATACAGTTAAGAGTGATAATCTAGGTACAGTACTTAATTGCAAGTATGAGGAATATTGCTATTTTCAAGATCCTAGAGATGAAAGTAAGAATCCTTTAAGGGAGTTAGATCAGAAATGAGAATGTGGAATGTACCAACTAACGTTTTATGCAGACGTCATCTCTTAGGAGAACATTTAGAGATGCACATGTTTGCTGGAACCATTCTAAAAAAGATTTCGATCAAAGGATACGTAGAGAAGGGATTAGTAGAAGTTCATAATATTGCAAAACGCCATCAAGAGTTAGTAGACGAAATGATTAAGAGAGGAATAAAACATCAATCAGAATTACAATCTTTTGAGTCTTGGGTAGAAGGAAAAGTAAACGTAGAGGAAAATCTAAAAACACTTAAAAGCAGATGTACTCTCTGCAGAATAGGAGATGCATCATGAGTTACGAAGGATATACGCAATATCTTTGTAAGAATGGACACTACTTTACGAGAGATTGTTACGAGATGGAGCCAGATAAGTGCCCTTTTTGTGATGCTGAAATAGTTTGGTGGAATATGGTAAACACCACTAATGGATCTTTTGATACTGATCCGAAGACAGGAAAAGAAGTAAGGATAGATGGATATGTAGAACTAGAAATACTAGAAGAACGCAAGTGTGATAAATGCAATAGCGTTTTAGAGTTGCGATTTAAAGTACCAGAAAAGGGTGGACATAAAGGATCACCCACTCCTCTAGACGCATTTGAAGATGAGTGATAATATATCATGGACGAACAAAAAGAACAACCCAGAAGCTTAATAGTTCGAATGAAGATTGAGTTTGGATATGAGACTGTTACCCAACTCAAACAAGAGTTCGACAAGCTAAGTGCAAAAGATAAGCAAGACTTAGTTGATGCTTTTAATGCTGAGGGTAAACCAACGACACTCGGAAATGTATAATTGGTATTTATTTGATCAAATACTTTCTGTGCTACTGACATTAACTTGTTGGGGATATATTTTATTGTTAGAGTGTTTTTTATTCTTTGGCAAAGAAATTTTTGGAGAAAACGAAATGAAAAAATTAAAGAAGAATTTATCATTTCCTAAAGATACTAGGTCGCATTTTTGTTTGGTAGGATTGGGGAAGAAGAAAGTAAGACTTTATATAGATGATGAGCTGTATGGTGTATTAGACAATAATTGTACCCTAGAGTTATGGATTCCTCCAAGATCTGAAGGAGAAAAGAAATGATTCAAGTACTCCTATTTCTATCGTCGTTAACACATGTACAACCAATGCAACTTCCTCAACAGTTACCAGTACCACAAGTTCAGATCCAGAAGGTAGTACAAGTAGAGTTACCAAAGTGTGAACCTATGAAGATAGAATTCAATAGTAGAAGTGTAGACTCGTATGCATAAAATTCGTTGGCATGAAGAATGGTATAATCGATGGTGGGGTAAGATTTTAAGAATACCCGTTGCAATAATTCTTACAACATTTATGTACGTGTGCATCATTATTGGCGTAACTGTAGATTTTTTTATAGAATTAAAACGTTCACTACTTAAGAACTGGTACTTTTAAGGAGCTACAAGTGAAGGTACTCAAGATAAGTTATTTAGATAATCCACCTAAACCATACGTTAGTTGGACAGAAAATGCTATCAAGAGTTTACTAGTCACCAATGGATTTAATTTAGATAAAGAAATAACCAGATGTGAAGACGCTATGACGTATGAGATCATGTTTTATCAAAAGGAGTCAAATGACTGCACTCCGAAATGAGATGATTTCAATTATTAAGGTTGATCAACAAGAAAAGTTGCCTTTAGATTTTTTAAGGTATGGAAGACATATTCAAGAGATCAAAAAAGTACATTTACCATTTGCAGATTATTGGTGCGAATGTTTAGATGGAAAAGGAAATCTATCCATACCCAGAATAGTATTTGAGAGGAAGTCAATAGAAGATTTATTTATGACTCTCACAACAGGAATGGAACGATTTCAAAGAGAGATTCAAAAAGCATTAGACTTAAACATCCAGATGTATTTAATTATAGAGGCAAATATTTCAAGAGTAGAAGGAGCTATTATAGGAAAGACAAACGGAGAACAAATCCTTAAAACACTAATGACCTTACGAGTTAAATATGGTGTAGAACCAATCTTTTGTAATGATAGAGATGAAATGGAACTACAAATAGTAAGTACGTTCCTAGCAGTAAGACGTTATTGGAAGAGACATAAAATAGTAAATGATGATATGTTAACGATAAAGGAGGAGTAAAGTGGAAATCGAGACGTTTGAAACAACAGAAGTAGGAGTCGAAGGTAAGATTGAAAACTTCGAAGAGAGTAAAGGGTTGTGTGAGAAGTTGGGATTAGAAGGACAGAAAGAATTCTTCAATGAAGAGAAGAAAGAGATAATTCCATACCGTAAGATTACAGCACAAGAGAAACTAGTGTATGAAACTATCCTTCCTACCAAACATAAGTTGAAGGATTACTCTGATGGAGTCATACCTCTACGCGTCCTACAAGTTGCAGCACACGCAATTGAGTTAGGAATATGTACAGTCGTAGAAGTTTGGCATCAACCTAACGGAGATGTAAAAGATCCATTGTTGGTTGGTAAAGCAGATGACAAGTATTCGACAGAATACTTTATTCTTGCACGTTGGGGAGAGATTCTTGAACCCTTTAACAAGCTAGCAGAGATTGCAAAAAAGATTCTGATAGCAGAATATAAAGGACGAATTCAAAAAGTCATTCATGAAGCAAAACAGTTCGAATGTACTTTAGAAGCGCAAGCAGAAAGAGCTATTCTCACGGGTAAGGGTCCTTCAATTAGTTGCTATATCAGTGACTAAGGAGTAAGATGAACGAGTTGATTGCAATAAATAAGAAGACTGGAGAGGTAAGACAAGTCTCTTCAGTTACATTAGGACCAGGATGGAACTTTAGAGGAATGGTATTTATAGATGGTGGTTGTGTACCAAACGATGAATGGGACATCTATATGAAAATACCAGAAGCAAGTGATTACGTGAAAGAGTGATAATATTAATGAGTAATAACATAGGAGGAAGATGATGAAGAAGCTAATATGCTGTTTTGCGTTGTGTTTATTAACAACGTTTGTAACAGTGCAAGGATATTGTGCCTCTATGACTTTACCACCAATTGAAGTCACAGCAGAAGTAAAGGCACATCTAACTCTAACACTTCAGATTCACGATGGATTATCTTTTAGTGATCCAGTTGTGACGAAAATGATATTTGGTGTGTTAGTTCTAGACGAAGTTACTAATACATATAGTTCACCGAAGGTGTTTACAATAGAAGCTAAAGCACATTCGAATAGCGTACCTTATATTGTTACACAAACGGGAACTGTACTAACGAATACTACAGGACAAACACTACCAACGCTAACACAAATCGTAGAACCCAACGCTAATGGAGAACCTATTCGTGTAGGAGCTCATTACGGTACCAAAGGAACTTGGGTTGGAGTAAGTAAAGTAATATACGACAGTGGCAGTGGTGGAAAATTAGAAGTTCTAAACGCTAGATATACTGTAGCATCTGATGGAGTAAATAATATTACAGTAGATCAAAACGTAGGTGTGTACTCAGCAACAATCACGTATACAGTAACGGCATAAGTATGAAGGTTACAATTAAGATAGAAGACTCGAAGGTAATGGAAGACTACCAAGAGAAATTGATGGAGGCAGTTAACTTCTATTTTAATAAACCTTACCATTGCGACCTACCAGTACGTAGAGGATCCTCCATCTTCTCGTACTTAGGTCGCGAGTTTGATGCAAAGGATTATTGGAGGACAATGAATGGAAACTAACGTTCTCAGAATTATTAAAGTGATTGCAAAAGCGAATCCAACTCTTAGTCTTGCAAACATAGTAGGAAGAATGTTTGTACAAGGAACTGACATCAGTAACATGAGTGATGAATCTCTGATAAAATTACTTAAGGGTTACTACCGGAGTAAGAGAGACGAAGCAAAAGAGTTAGTAAAGTTGGAAGCAGAAGTAGCCGATACTCCTGAACCAATAGTACCAAAAACTATACCTACTTCTATACAGAGCTTAATTGTAAGAGGGTATAGTGATGAAGAGATTTACCAAATTGTAAAAACAACCAACCCGACTCGTACGGAAAAAGAAGTACGTACTCGTATAAGATTGGCACATTTAAAAATTGCGAGAAACAACGGGGTTGAAAATGAAGAGGAATCAGAAACGAATTAAAAAAATTTTGGCTCAAGTAGAAAAGATATGGATAAGATTTCCAGAGTTAAGTTTTACACAACTGTTGCATACAATAGATGACGAAATATTTAGAGACCTGCATCTACTATATGATGACTGCTACTTAGAGATGGTACTTGATGAGTTTGTAAATAGAATGAAGAATAAAAAGGAGGATCCAAGATGAGGTTGAAGATAGGAGAACGTCTGATTATTGAAAGATTTATCCCTAGAGAGGCAACTTACGCCGAAGCAGTTGCATCAATTGAGATTCGCAACAAAGTAAGAATGTCTCCTGAGGAAGAGCAAGCACAAGGAGTACAGAGAGATGGAAGAACTGTAAGTTGGAAGAATCCTGATTACGAAGTAGACATCCCTCTTACACAAGAAGAACTAGACGTAATTCAAAAAGGGATTGACAGATTAGATAGAGAGAGCAAGATAGAAGTCAATCCAATGGTACTAGACCTTATTAAGAAAGTACGTAGTACAAAAGGAGAAAAGAAATGACACAACAACAGATAGGTTTCATAACGATGGGTGGAGGGATACTATTAACAATACTAGGATTAGTATTCATGTTAAAAGTAGCTCCAGTTCAAGCAGTTGTAACAGCAGTTGGAGTTGTAATGACACTAGTAGGTAATATGATAAGGAAAAACGACATTCCAGTCAAGGAGTAAGTTATGGACATAACTCCATTATTGATTGCGTTTGTAGTATTTGGTATCATCGATTTGATCTTCGTAGGTAGTACCATGATATCAGTTAGAAAATTAGTAGTGGGACTAGCTGAAGGAAAGGTAGTACTGAAAGTAGATCAAGTCAAGCATACTAAGTCGCAAACAGAATCAACAATTCAAAGAGGTCAGACAGGTTCATTCAAAACAGAAGATTAATTTATGATTGCAAAGGGTTGGATAACTGACGAAGGTTATAAAGAATTTTGGGATACAAAAAGAAGCCAGTATAGGTTTGAACATCAGATAGTGATGGAGAAGCATTTAGGAAGAAGGTTGACTAAAAATGAAAGAATCCACCATATAGACAATAATAAGTTAAATAATAAAATTTCAAACCTATTACTTATGTCAATACGCGATCATGCTTTATTGCATTCTAAACTTTATGACTATTTAGTTCAGACGGGTAAACTTAATTTAGTTTTAGAGTATATAGATTGGTTTTTGAAAGGACAAAAACATGACTAATTGGTTTACATCTGATTGCCACTTCGGCCACGAAAACATTATCAGGTATTGTGGTAGACCATTTCACCACTGCGCAGAGATGGACTCTACAATTATAACTAATTGGAATGAACGCGTCAAACCTGAGGATACAGTTTACTTCTTAGGAGATTTTTGCTTCAAGAAGAGTAAGGAAGCACCTCTAGGAAGTACGAGCAGTGATTTTTATAGGAAGCAGTTAAACGGAAACATTATTTTTATAGCAGGTAATCACGATCACAACAATGGAATTAAGTCCATCATCCTAAGTATGATAGTTGAGTATGGTGGACAGAAAATGTTGATGATTCACGATCCAGGAAAGATAGGTAACAGTTGTAAGTATCATATCGTTCTGTGTGGTCACGTACATGAGAAGTGGCGATTTAAAAAGCTAGATAAGTCTACCACGCTAATTAATGTAGGTCAAGACGTTTGGAATTTTAAACCACAAACCATTACAGAGATTATGTCTGGATATGCGAAGTGGAATAAAGGAGAAGGTAAATGAGTAAGCGAGAAATCCCATTCGAATATAGAGCATATGTGAACAAGCATAGAGATGATATCAAATTATTATCAGACATATGCAATTACGTAAAAGAACGAAAAGATTGGTACGTAGATAGTGCGAATGGATGGCATTATTTAGTGAAGGTAGATAAGAAAGCAGTAGTTCCTTACTCATTTAATAAGTATACTTTGCAAGATGCTTTAAGAGGATTCGAAAAAGAAGATTGGGATATGGTTTTAAAACAACTCGAATATGAAGCGCAAGCAGAAATGAAAAAGAAGTGGAAAGAAGATCATGAAAAGATACGATAGAGAATTTGTAGTCATGATAGGAAATATAGGTAGTGGAAAGAGCACACTAATTCCTTTTTTAGTTAAGGAAGGATACGTAGTAGTAAGTAGAGACTCTTTACGTTACATGTTGGGAGCAGGAAAGTACACATTCGATAGTATGCTAGAACCATGCGTCTTCCAATCTGAGAAAAAGATTCTACGATCGTTAATGACTACTGGTGTCAATATAGTAGTAGACGAAGTAGGAATGAGTAGATGGATGAGAGCATACTACTTGAAGTTGTGTAAACGTAGAAGGTATAAAGCTACTGCAATAGTTATGAAACAACTCGATATGGAAACGTGCGTAGATAGACGAATGCAAGATCCACACGGACAGCATAACAGAAAACTATGGGAAGGAGTATGGACGCACTTCGATAAAGTCTACCAAGAACCTTCCTTCAGTGAAGGATTTAAGAGAATAGTGAGGTTATAAAATGGTTATACATAACATGCCTAAGTTGGATTCTCCGTTTGTTAGGAAGGATATCAATAATAAGCATGTGGTAATAGATGCTGTCAACCCAGGATACGAGTGGGTTTTCGACGATAATCGTGTGATAGCAACCGAGAAACTCAATGGTACTAACGTTAGTATAATCATCGAAAATGGCAAGATAACCAGGATTTTTAACAGAACAACAGAGATACCTTTCTTCAATAAAGGCAAGACTTTTATTGTTCAAGGAGTATTGGAAGCGTTTCAAAGGGATTATACTAACTTTACAGATGGACAATACTTCGGAGAATTGATAGGTCCTAAGGTACAGGGCAATCCTTATAAGTTACAACAGCACGTTTGGGTACCATTTGAAGGATATGTAAAGGATCATCTTCGATACAAGTCGTGGGGTAAGTATCCAACTGACTTTGAAACAATATCACGTTGGTTTAAAGAAGATCTATTTTCACTGTATCAAGCAAGGTTAGGAGGAGAGAAAGTATTTCCAGAAGGAGTAGTATTTTATCATCCTGATGGAAGAATGGCAAAGCTTAGAAGAGATATGTTCGATTGGTATGACGGTCCTCAACACGGAGAGAAGGAGAAGTAAGATGCTAGATTTATTTGGATTGGGTGCAGTAGCAAATCAATTAAAAGAAATAGCAACTCAAATTGCTCCTGTCACAGAACAGTTAAAAGGAATTGCAACTTCTACAGCATCTGCAGTAGCTCATTTGGATGATGCTATTAACGTTTTACATCAAGTAGCTACAGCATTATACGCAACATCAGTAACACTATCGATCCTGACTTTTATTTCTGCTGCTGCGATAGTTTCTGATATTGTAGTGATAATACAACTAAGAAGATTTTTGAAGAAGAAAGAAGAATTGAAATCGTGAAAGATTGCAGGGTAGAGAAACGGTATCTCGTGAGGTTCATACCCTCAAGACAGTGGGTTCGACTCCCATCCCTGCTACCAGGGGGTGTAGCTCAATTGGTAGAGCATCTGCCTTGCATGCAGAGGGTTGGAGGTTCGAGTCCTCTCACTTCCACCAAGCGAGATAGCTCAGTGGGAGAGCAGTCGCCTTATAAGCGACAGATGATGGTTCGAGCCCATCTCTCGCTATAGAATTGGAGTAGTAATGAGTACAATAAAATTAGAATTTAAAGTAGACGATATAGTATACGACGATTTAACCAATCAGATGGTAAAGGTTCTTGGCGTAGAATATAGAGATGGAGTGAGAAGTAAAAGACACCGAAGAGTAAGTTGTCATTGCGTAAGTTATTGGGTAGATAGTAAATATCTTGGAGGAGGAAGGCATCCTTGGGAGTTGACAAAATTAAAATGAACGGACGCTTATTAGTAATAGGAGACATTCACGGAAATCTAAGAGCACTAGAACAGTGTCTTGAACGGTCTCACTTCGATAAGACTCATGATAGACTGATAGTTCTAGGAGACGTAGTAGATGGTTACCCAGATACGAAGACGGTAGTATCCAGATTAATCAATTTAGGTAACGCGTGTAAATTTATTTTAGGTAATCATGATGAGTGGGCAATGGAGTGGATGTTATATGGAGCGCAACCAGACATATGGACTAGTCAAGGTGGTTGGGCAACAATAAAATCCTACAGAGATCCAAGACTAGGAATCACGATACCAAAAGGACATAGAGAATTTTTTAGTAAGGCACCAATTTACTACGAAGAAGATGGTAGACTATTTCTGCATGGAGGAATCAAACCAAATACTCTAGTAAGAGAAAATAATAGAGACTACATCTTATGGGATAGAAACTTAGCAGATACAATTCAAGAGAAAGAATTTCCTGGAGAACGTACAGACTATAAATTACTATCAGCATACAAGGAAGTGTTTATAGGACACTCAGCATATAGTAGCATACCTAGAACAAAATATGGAGTATGGAATTTAGATACTGGAGCAGGTTGGGGAGGTAAGTTAACAATCATGGACGTATACACTCACGAATACTGGCAGAGCGATTCAGCAGAAGAACTCTATCCAGGATATCGTCATAGAGGACCATAATGGAAGAAAAATTTTTATCAAAAGACGATGCATTCTTAAAGTATTACGTAGAAGAGTTTAGAGCGAGACGTAAACTTAAACTTAGAGGAGAATGCAAGATGTGTGGTAAGTGTTGTGATGGAGGAATAAGAACATTCTATATGAATCCAGTAACAATGCAAGCGGAGTTAAGAGAGCAGAGTGATAAACAGTGTCCGCATTTTGACACTAAGACTAAGAAATGTACTAAGTATTTTGAAGACAGACCTATTTTATGTAGGCTGTTTCCATATACACCAGAGAACTTGTATGAAGGATGCGGTTATTATTTTGAGGAGGAAAAATGATCTACGAATATAAATGCGAAAAATGCAAGAGGACGTTTGAAGTAAAGCAGAGTATGAAAGATAAAGCTTTTACTAATCATAAAGAAGTAACAGAAGGACATCAAGGTTTATCTGAACCATGTGATGGAAAGATAGAGAGGCTAATTTCTAGAAACGTAAGCGTAGTATTTAAAGGAGAAGGTTGGACTAGAAAATTTCATACAAGAACAGGAAAAAATTTAACTAAGATCGACAGAGCACTAGGTAGTATGGGTATAGATGATAGTGGTTCTGACTGGTCTAAGCGAGAGGAATAATGAGAAGTTTATCTGGCGACGAACCACCACAGAAGAAACCTAGACCTGATATGAGAGGTATGACTATTGCGAACATGCACGCAGATTGCAATAAGTGTTTTGCGAAAGCTTTAGGATGCGACGCTATACCAAACACATTAGGTTGCGTTATTAATGCAAGAAGATTTAAAGCTGAAGTGGAAAAAGCTGTAGAGGAAAAAGAAGATAGCGTAGACAAAGAAATGGAGAAAGAGGAACGAAAAGCTATCCAAAGTTTATTAAATTTAGCTGCAACTGAAGCCGAAGATAAAGCAGATGATGAGATGGAAGCTAGCGAAACTCCATCATCTCCCACAGACGACGACGAAGACGACGATTAAATAGTATCAAACTTTTAAGACTTATAAATGTTTTAATATCATAGCAGAACATATTTTGGAGGTAAATAATGGAATGCGAAAAGAAGAGAAAGTTTTTACCAAAGAATAAATGGGTAGTAAATAAGTTAAAAATATTTTTTATGGAAGCTAAAAGAGCTGAGGATGAGTATCGACATAGCCTTCGCAAAATAGAAGAAAAGATGCAGAGAGTATTCAAGATGGAAGAATTAGAGTTATTAATCAAAGATGGTCAGATAGAAGGAATCGGTACACCAAAAGATCCAAAGATTTTAAAGACAGTAACTAGAGTAGAACTTGAAGGAGTGTAGTCATGCAAGGAAAAGTAGTACTACCAATCAAGGGAGTAAGACAAAAGAAGTATTGTTGTGGTCCCGCTTGTATTGAGATGGTACTATGGTATTACGGCTACAAAGTAAGTCAAGATCAAATCAAAAAAGAAGCGAGAGTAGGATCACAAAGAGGAATGTTTCCAAGTCAGGTGCTAAAGTATCTAGAGAAATATGGAGTGATTTGCTCAAAAGTTAAAACAATGGATGTAGACAAGTATCTAGAAAAGCCTAGACCATTAATTTTAGGTTTAGAAAATCACTACGTACTACTAATAGGTCACATAAATAAACACCTCATCTTAATTGATCCATCAACAGGCAGAAAGAGCATAGTGGCAAGAAGTTATTTGAAGGATGTTAAAGATTATACAAAAATATTAAAGGTGCAATATGAGTAGAAAAAGCAAATCAGATATTATTTTAGAGTCAATAGTTGATTTAGATAAACGTCTAAGAAAGATAGAAGATGATGTAGCTGCTACAAAGAAAGCAATCCGACTATTGATTACTGTAGGAAACGTAATAGGTTTAGTAGTAGGAGCTATTATAGGATGGTTTCAATTTTTTGGTAGAGGTTCAAAAGGAGCTCGTGGGAGAAAACGTGGAGGAAAAAAGAAATGATAGTAAGAGCTATAATATTTTTAATGAAGATATTGTACGTAGTAGTATCTCTACTATTACTTCCTGCTGAATTAATTAGAGTGGGATTATATAAAGTAATAATGAATTATGAAGCAAAGAAAATGTTAGCACGTTTAAGCAAGATGTTGGGAAAAGAAGTTACAATAGACGATCTCAAAAATTTTCATAAGGAGTCTTAATTGAACGAGAATCTAAAAATATTTATTAAGAATTCTAGTAAAGATATTAACTTTGGCGATTACGCTTTAGAAGTTAAGATGATGATGGACGGTGGTAGAGTACTCCACGACAAAGAATACATTGCAAAAGTTTATTGTATAGAAAAAGAACAGAAAATAATAGTGGTGGTAGCTGATGATCGTTCAGGACTTGAGACTTTTGAGAACAACGTCCTCAGATCTAGAAACGTTTGATTCTGATCTAGAGCAAGAGTTGATCCAAGAGTTAGCAAAAAGTAAAACGGGTGTCGGTCTTAGTGCCATTCAAATAGGAATTCCAAAAAGAATGGCTATCATAAAATTAAGTAATCAAAAGTTATTGACAATCTGGAATGCTGAAATCATAAATCATCAAGGATCTGTTTTGGGTGAAGAAGGATGCTTAAGCGTACCATTTAAATTTGTTAACGTTCCTAGGCATCGAGAGATTACTTTGAAGAACGGTGATGGAAAGATTTTAAAATTTTTAGATTGGACTGCTAGAATTATAGAGCACGAGATGGATCATTGGAGAGGTGTATTGATTACTGATTACGAAGGTACACAAGACTATGGAATCTAAAAAGAAAGAACTAAAAATAGTCGATATTCGAAAGATAAGATTCGCTCCTGAAATAGAAGTAGAGTTTAATAAGAACGTAGATGCTGATAAAATTATTGCTCACGAAAAGATTAGGAAGTGGGACGTAAAGTACGATGGTTCATTGACTAATGGCGCAGAGTTTACTCCAATAGACAGTAATAAACTTTATTGGAATAGAGAAAGTTTAAGACAAATACAAGACGTTCTAAGACGTATAAAAACTCATAGAGGAGTAGTGAGTGGACGATGTGGATTACATATCCATTTAGATATGACTCCTTTTTCTGATGAAGAAGTAGTGAAGATAGTGCAAGAATTTATTCACAAACAAAGATGGATTGTAAATAAGTTTCACGTAAAACTTGATAGGTTAGATAATACGTGCAAACTATTGCCAAGAAAATATCTAACAAAAATTACTGCTAGAAATATTCATACTTTAAGAAAGCAAGGCGATTGGTATTCACAATATAATTATTTCGACAGGTATTCAGCTCTTAATATTTTATGCCTATCCATAAATGGTTCAATTGAGATTAGATTATTTAACGCTAGTACATCATACGAACAGTTAACTTCTTGTATTAGATGGTGCCTACTGTTCATCAAAGATTGTATAGAGAGGGATTAATGACTATAGACGAGTACGTAGCAATAGCTGTAAGTAAGATAGATCCTCAAGATTCAGTTGCGAACTGGAAAAAAGAATTGGAGGATATCTACGAGGAACTAGAGAATATAGGATATTCTAACGGAGAAGTTTTTGCATTAATCAATAAAGCGATAACTGCAAAATTGCGATCACTAAATGAACAGTTAAATAATTTAACAGGAGAACAAAATGGATAAAGATAATTGTTTGGATAGAGAAGGTAAAAGTCACTTTGGAGAGTTTGGTTGGTATGACGGCTATAGAAGTTCTATAGGTAATTGTCGACTTAGTTTAAAAGCTAGAGGTAGTGCTTGTTCTGATGCTGATGAATGCTCACAAGCGTGTATGGGTAAGTTGGTAAATGGAAATATTATTTCAGCCAACATATTTAATATGACAATGGGAGAACGCCAAGCTAAGAAAGAAGCTCTCGAAGATAAGCAATTAGAAGTAGCCAGAAGAGAAGCAGAAAAGAAAAAGATGGAAGAACAAAAAGCTAAAGACGCCGAAGAGGCAAAAAAGACTGAAGAGCAGAAAAAAGCAGAAGCAGATAAGAAAGCCGAAGAAGAGAAGAAAGCAAAAGAAGCTGTAAAACCTGAGGAGAAAAAAGAAGATGTCAAAGTCGCAGATAAAGATACGCCGAAGTTGGAAGAGAAACCCAGCGACGCAGGTAGTCCCGAACAAAAAGAAACTCCAAAAGCTTAATCCCGAAGTAGAAATAGATCCAGTATTCGTTGAGTGTACTGTATGTAAGGGAACTGGATTAAAATTAATAGTAGACGAATTAGGTATAGAATCTACAACTTCCCAAACTTGTGAAGTATGTTACGGACTAGGAGAAGTAGAAGATTTATCTCAAAATTAGATAAAAAGAATTAAACATTTCCAGTAATTTCGTATTTTTATATTCAAGAGGGACAAAATAATATGTTTTTTATTAATAAAACCAAGTTAGATGAATACGTAAAAGATCAGATAGCTAAATCTTCCCATGCTCTTATAGACGATATGCCTGACCATAAAAAGCAGTATCGTGATCGAGAAATCTCAATCTCTTATGAAGACATGTGGAAGATGTATCTCCGTAATGAGTGGATTCGCGCATGCGTTGATAAGATTACTAAAGCAGTTACGTCTACAAAGTTGTATGCAGTCGCGCGTAACGAATCAGATGTAGAAAGTCCTCAAGTAAAAGAGCATATTCAAACCATACAAAATTTAATTGATGATCCCAATACTGGGCTAGAATCTTTTTCGGATATTCGCAGAGAAATTTTAAGAGACATTTTAATTTATGACGCGGGAGCAATGGAGATAGTTTACGATGATAAGGGAGAAGTAGCCGAACTTTATTCACTATCTGGAAGTAGAGTACGCCTTATAGTAGACGAACATGGTAACTTTTACGATGAGAATCAAGCCTATTTCTTAAAACCATATGACGAGTTTAAGCAAAAACCAGTAATTTTTGCACGCAACGAACTAATATATTTCGTATCAAATCCAAAATCAGGTTCCGTATACGGCTTATCTCCCCTCGAGAGTTTATACTATGCGGTACTGAACGACCTGAACGCCTCTAAATATAACTCAGATTTCTTTAGTAATAATGCGGAGGCGTCAGGTATTTTAGGTCTAGAAGGACTTAATTGGACTGAAATGTTGAAATTTAAGAACTATTGGAAGAGAGAAATTGAAGGAAAGTCTCATAAAGTAGCAATGGTAAATGGAAGACCTACTTGGACACCTATGAATATGTCCAATAGAGATATGCAGTTTCTCGAATATCAAAGATGGCTTCTTTGTAAGATTATGGCAGTCTATGGAATGCAACCTGTAGTATTAGGAGTCATAGATCCTACTACGGGCAAGTTAAATTCAGCAGAACAGATGGAAGCATTTAAGAATGATACCTTAAAACCACTTCTGAGTATGGAGTGCTACCAGTTAACAAAAGTTTTAGTTCAGCAAGGATTCGGATTTGACGACGTAATTATTGAGAGTGAGAGTGTAGACATTACTGATGAGGTTTCTAGTACTTCAATAGCCGTTAATCTAGTAGGAAGTGGAATCATAACAGTAAACGAAGCTAGAAAAATGTACTTTGGATTAGATCCAATAGAAGGAGGAGACGCTGTTCAAGGTAGTGAACCACCTCCAATGACTCCCTCACCCACCAACAACACTCCAGCAGATACTACCATACAAGATAATTTTCAGATTCCTGCTGGGGACGATATATGGGTAGAGGAGTCGCCAATATCTGTAACAGACGAAGTGACAAAAATGGTAGTACAGAGGGGTACTAAATGGTGTGTTGTACATGCTCATCCTAAAGTTCCAGGAAGTACTGCAGATAGAGCACCGGGAACACCAATCAAGTGCTATTCAGGACCAGATGCAAAGCGACGTGCCGAAGCAATGCATCGTGCGATTCAAATTTCGCAAGCTAAAGAAGCAGGAGAGTTTAAAAGTAAAAGATCTATTCGAACACGCACAATTATTAAACGGCAAGACAATACAACCACATAATATAAAAGGAGACTACAATGGGAGAATTATACGTACCTAATGCAGATCCCATTTCAAATACGGTTACAGTAACCGAGGAAGCTCTTACATTAGATCTCTCTGCAAAAGAGTACTGTATATTCTTATTTGATAATCAAGGATCTGAACCAGTTTACATTAATTTATTACCTTCGAATAAAGTCATTAAGTTAGTTGCGGGTTGCTTCATTTCGTTTGAGCAAGACGAAGTATCTAGCGTTACGCTCAATTCAGATGAGGGAAAGACGACTAGCGTGATGTACCTTATTCAGGGAAATGCATAGGTGATAAGATGAACATACGATACGGTTTAAATAGAGCGGGAAGTATAGGACCCCAAGGCGCACAAGGCGCACAAGGAGCACAAGGAGCTAAGGGAGACCAAGGCGATCAAGGAGCAATAGGACCAGAATTTGTACCACAAGTTACTAACGTCTTATACGTAGATAAAAATAGAGCAGATAGTTATATTGTTGATGGTTCAAATACTCGTCCCTTCAAAACAATACAAGCTGCCATAGATTACGTATCCTCTTTAGCGTTGGCAGAATATTTTACTATTAAAATTAATGCTGGAATTTATAATGAAAATTTAGTTTTGGAAAATGCTGGATTGAAGTATGTTGAGTTATGTGGTGTCGGATACGTTTCAATTAATTCTTCAAGTGGAAATGCACTACAATCAACTACCAACAACAATAACTTAATAGCATTTTATTTGACTAATATTTCGTTCGCTAAACCAGTAGTATTGACCGGCGGTAACGGTGCTGCTTCTTTTGCTGATGTAATGTTTAAGGACGTCAATTTTACAGGAACAGCTACACTAACAGCTTCTTGCATAAATAACATATCTATGAAGGGTGTATATAGCGAGCAGACTATTAATTACGTAAACGTTAGTTGGTCTAACGTACAGAATAGTCAATTACAAGGAGCTCTTAACTTAACAGCAGATAGTACTTTAAATATTCCGTCTTGGGGAGTTAACGGTACTATCCAAATGTTTGGTTCCGCTTTACTAGGTAAACCCACTTACGTTATAGGTGGAACGGCTGCTTATACTGTAGCAGTTATAGGTAGCAGATGGGGTAGTAATACTGCTATCACAATTCCCAATGGATTGACAATTTATGCATACAGCTCATTTATAAGAGGAACTGTCACTAATAATGGCTCTGTAGTATTACGTGCGTCTACAGTAGAAACGTATGTTGCAGGAACAGGTTCTTTAACTATTACTGCCCAACCAGCTAGTCAGATTAAAAACGATTCTTCTGTAGTGGGAACTACCGTTAAGGATGCTCTCGAGACATTAAGCACATCAAAAATAGAAGCTAATCCTATTACAAAAACTATCTACGTAGACAAAAATAGAGTAGATTCATATACTGCTACTGGATCGTTTTCAAAACCATTTAAGACTATAAGTGAAGCTACTTCAGTAGCAACTACTGGAATGGCTATAGATGTACAAGCAGGAACATATTCTGAAAATGTAGTATTACCAGATGGCGTAAGTATGATTAATCAGAATGCTAATAAAGCAACAGTAGATGGCGATTTTACTATTACAGCTTCTCAAAATATTAGTATTCGTGGAATGCAATTTGCTTCAGGACATACCCTTACTGTTAACGCACCATGCTCTTTTATAGATTGTTTTGCTGCAGGAGCTGTAGTTATTAATAACGTAGTAGTTCAGGGGTATAATTTTCATATAGTATCTCCTGGAGTAACTGCTTTAACTGTAAATGGAGCGAGTGCTAAATTTCAATCATTACTTGCAACCATTTCTTCAACAGGAGATGTTCCAACCATTGTACAGAACGCGGGTACTATCATATTAAATAGCGTTGCTGTTTATGGAGCAAGAGCAGGAGCATTAGTCTCTTCAGTAGGAGGATACTTTGTAGGAATAGCTACTCAGATTATTAACTCTTTAGGAGGAATAGCAGCAGATTTACAAAACGGAGCTACATCAACAACCCCAAACATGTTATCAGATGTATACGCCGTTGGTAATATAGTTTGCGGAACTAAAGTTACATTAGTAGAAGGAGTACAGTTTGGAGCAGTAGGATCAATATCAGGAACAGCTCTAACTTATAGACCTGCTAGTAAAATAGCTAACGATTCTTCAGTTACAGGAGCAACGGTAAAGGACGCTCTAGACAATCTACAGAAAAATAGATTAGTAATAAATGCTCAAACAAATACTACTTATACATTAGCTTCTTCAGATGAAGGAAAAGTAGTGACACTAGAAAATGCGTCTCCAGTAACAGTCACTATAGAAACTAATTCAGTGGTACCTTTTGAAATAGGTTCTAGAATAGACCTAATTCAGAAAGGGGTAGGAGTAGTAACTATTGCAGGAGCGGTAGGAGTAACTATTAAATCTAAAGATAGCAATAAATCATTGGGTGGACAAAATGTGGCAGTTTCTTTAATTAAAGAAGATACAGATACATGGTACTTAATAGGAGACTTAATAGCATAATGCTTCCACTAGGAATTTTATCATACAGTACTGGAGAAATAATAGGAAATTTTGAGCGAACCGATCCCTTTAGTATAGAAATGTGGGTTTGTGCTACGGGTGATAAAACGAATGCTACATTAATTAGCCATATAACTGCTTTACGTGGTTGGACTATTTTTTCTCATGGAAGTAGAGGTAAACTGCAACAAATTGATTTTGGTCTATACCACATTCTATCAGAAAATAGATTAGTAGTTACCAATACTACAGGATTAGCTATAGTAAATAATACTTTTTTTCACCTAGTTATAACTTATGATGGTAGTTCTTTAGCATCTGGAATCAAGTATTACGTAAACGGTTCTATAAAATCATTGACTACGGCTGCATCTAACCTTACAGGTACTATAAAAAATAGCGCAAAACTCTTAATAGGTAGTGGACCATATCCATATTTTTTAGGAAAACTTGATGAGTGTGTCGTATATAATCGCGTTTTATCACAGGCAGAAGTTACTCAAAGGTATAATAGTGGAGTAGGTACTGAGACTTTATTCGGTGATGCTTATTTACACTGCCACATGAACGAACTTAGTGGAGATGATGTGCTTGACAGTTCTGGAAATAATCGAAATTTAAAAACGTATGGTACTCCTTCATGGACAGCTGGTAAGTTAAATAATTGCGTTCAATTGGATGGAAGTACTCAATATATTTCAGCATAGGAGAAGTAAATGAAAACATATTTAGAAATTTATGAAGTAACCGAAATGGGAGTAGAGCCCACAGTAGAATCTGTTAAAGTGGAAGCAGTAGATAGAGAAGAAGCTCTTTCATTGCTTTCAACTTATGAACCTGCTTTCGCTGAAGTTACTTACGTAAAAAGAATACATACATGTAAACACGAAGAAGGATTACCCTGCGAAGTAGAAATTCTATAAGGAGTGAATAAGCATGAATGATCTTCAAGTATATAGAGGTGATGATAAAACTTGGGAAGTACAATTTAAGAATGACGCAGGTACTCCAATAGATATTACAGGATGGAAAGTTTATTTTACAGTAAAAGAAAAAGATTCTGATAGCGATGATTTAGCAAAAATCAAAAAAGATACAGAAGTTCATAGTGATCCTACTCAAGGAAAATCTCAAATAGTTTTAGTTCCTACAGATACAGAAAATTTAAAAGGAAACTTTTATTATGACATACAGATTAAAAAAGCTACAGGAGAATTCATAACTGTAATTGTTGGAACGTTAGAGGTGTTGAGAGACGTCACTAGAAGAAAAAATTAATTATGAAAATCATTAGCGAAGAAACTAGAAAGAAAATTAGTTTAAAGTTAGTAGGAATTAAAAAAGGTCCTATGACTGAGGAGCACAAACAAAAAATTAGATCAGCAAATTTAGGAGTATTGCGATCTTCTGAAGCAAGAAAAAATATGAGTGACGCTAGAAGATTGCTAATGAAAAATGGATTCCAACTTTCAAAGGAGACTAAAGAGCGATTACGTAAAGCTGCTACAGGACGAAAATTATCTCAAGACGCTAGATTAAAAATAAGCACTACTTTAGCTAGACATCATATAGACTTAAATCATAAAAATAATCATGGAAGTAATATATTGATGTTGACGAATTCAAATCACGCTAGATTGCACAGACTATCGTATAATTACTTGGTAGAGACAGGACAGATACTAGAGTACATAGAGTGGTTTAAGAAAAGGTGTCTAGTAAATGAAGTTACAACATAAGGAGATAGAGATGACAAAAGCACAGATAGAGAAGGTCGGGGTCGCGTGGACACGTACGTTTAAGAATGGTAAAGAGGGATTAAAACTTTCCATCAACAAAGAAATTTTGGTGGCGTTCAAGAACCTTAAAAAGAAAACAGATAAAGATCCAGATTTTATAATTGTGAAATTTATCGACGCACCAACAACCAAATAAGAAAGTAGTTGATTAGTAATGGCAGACATTAACGTAACTATAACAGAAAAAGAAATTATATCTGTAACAATTAGCGGAGGAAGCGGAACGTCAAATCATGCTTCCCTTTCTAATTTAGATTACGCTAGCGCAGGCCATACTGGATTTCAGAAGACAATAGAGTGGGACGAATTTTACAGATCATTTTTAATAGACAAACCTTAAGGAGTAGTTTTGAAATACATTAATAATTGCAAGAGTAAAATTAAATATTGTAGAAAATGTAGATCAATTTTAACTATAGAAAATACTACTCCTAGCGTAAGAACAGTAGACTATATCTGTAGAAAGTGTTTTAGAATTGTAAATAAGACGTGGAAGAAAGCTAATAGTGTAGAAACATTTAAAGATGGAAAGAGTGTTAGAATATATGGACGAAAAAGAGAACGTCCACAAAACGATTTATGTGAAGTATGTACCACTAATAAAATTGAAGGGTATCATCACTGGGATGACACTAACCTTCTTAAAGGAATGTGGATTTGTAATAGTTGTCATTACTTAGCAAATTCATTAGAAAAACTTAAAGATGGTAGAGCAAAGAAGTATTTTAATTTAAAAAATAAACTTGAAGGGGGTGAATACAAAACATGAGTAATTATAGAGTTCCAGCACTAGAGAGATTTGAGTGGCAGCAAGCAGTTAAAGATATTCTTAATACACCTCCAGTAACACCAGCAAAGGGTGACAGATACTTAGTAGGAACGACACCAACAGACGCATGGGTAGGATCAGCTAATAAAATAGCTTATTGTTCAAATGCAACAGGACCGGTTTGGTCTTATGACAATCCACTTCCTGGTATGATGGTGTTCGTAGAAGATGTACAAGAGTATTGGAAGTACGCTAATTCTGCATGGTCTCAATATTTAGGTCAGAAAGGTGATCAAGGCGATCAAGGAGCAACTGGCGCTAAAGGTGATCAAGGCGATCAAGGAGCAACTGGCGCTAAAGGTGATCAAGGCGATCAAGGAGCAACGGGCGCTAAGGGAGACCAGGGCGATCAAGGAGCAACTGGCGCTAAGGGAGACCAAGGCGATCA
>Ga0172381_10000092_pt1 | contig 98108 bp, 90 predicted proteins | sample Leawel6488metaG_FD_119754 | JGI IMG/M metagenome (GOLD analysis project Ga0172381, IMG submission 119754) | Leachate microbial communities from a municipal landfill in Southern Ontario, Canada - Leachate well 64-88 metaG | ecosystem: Engineered > Solid waste > Landfill > Unclassified | place...
GAAGGAGGATGCTTTCTGAAAATGGTAATATTCATTTTTTGGCAGCGTCGGTTTTTGAAGACGAGTGGATTAAAATTGTCAAGGAATTCCATCCAAGAAATGTTTTAGTAGTCGCTATGGGGTTTTTTTATTATTTTGAAAAAGCAAAAATAGTTGATTTTATTGATAAAATCTTTTCAAGTTTTGCTAACGTTGATGTCGCTTTTGATACGGTCTCAAATGCGGGTTTGTTTGTTAGCAACAAAATCGTATCGCAAATGGGGAAAAAAGTAATAATGCATTTTTATGTTAATGACACAGACAAATTCGCAAACAGTTATGCAAATCATACTGTATGTATTCCGGAAGAAAGATTCTATACAAGAACACTTAATCAGATAGGATCAGAACTCAAGTTAAAAACCAGATTATTCATGAAAATCTCTAATTGGCTCAACATGGTGAAAATAGTCCACTTAAAAAGGGAGAATTGAATCCAAAATGAACCCCATCTAGTAGACAAATGAAAAAGAGGTGATTGTTCCGTGATTTTCATAGGAGAATACCCTCTTTTTATATATCTATAAACTTCTATATTTAAGTTTTTTGTCTGAGTTCAAGCAATGTTACACTTTCAACGTGCGTTGAGTATAGGAGATTGCTTACAAAATACAGGGTTGTGTGTATTGAAGTAACATCAAAATGGCCACTTTTCAGAAATTACTATGTTTCCCCACACATATGCTGTGTGTATTGAAGTAACATGTATTTACTGAAATATCGCTGTAAATCCACTGCCAAATCGTGTAGAATCTTCCTGTAATCGTGTAAAATCGCAGGCAAATCGTGTAAATTGATGTGTAATCGTGTAGAAGTGTATTCACTTACCCAAATTCACCTCTTTTTTCGATATCATTTTGCTGATAAATTTTTAATGAAAAGTCCAAAAAGGCCCTATTTAGCGCAAAAAAAAGGATTGACAAATTGTATCAATCCTATGCTTCTTACATGGCGGAGGAGGGGGGATTCGAACCCCCGCACCGGGTTAACGATCTACTAGCTTTCCAAGCCAGCCCCTTCAGCCACTTGTGTACTCCTCCACATATTACTGAATCGTTCTTGTTTTTGCGTCCGATATCATTATATCAATGCACATAAATAAAAACAACTTTTTTTGTCAGTATTCGAAAAAGAAAAGGCGATCAAATCTTAATCGCCTTTAAATTTTTTTCTGGCGGAGTAAGAGAGATTTGAACTCTCGCGCCGGTTCCCCGACCTACGCCCTTAGCAGGGGCGCCTCTTCGACCACTTGAGTATTACTCCATTAAACAGTCAGCCATTTTATAGTACTCTATTTTTGGCTGACTGTCAATATTATTTAACTTACCGGTGTCTCATTTTCCTTAGGCTCTTCAACCTCTGGTTGGGGATTTTTTTGTTTTGGTTCTTCTATGACCGGCTCCGATATCGTCTTATCGACGATTGGTTGGGGACTTGCGGCTTTTTTGGCTTCGTTCAGTGCTTTCGATTGTTCTCGATAGAGTTTATATCCGCCAAACCCATCATATCCTAAGTATGCACCGCCGGCAACCGAGATGAATAAAACAATCCATCCAAGGGTCGTCATAATGTTTTGATTCAAAACTGCCAAGACAAACAATACCGATCCTAAAGTTAGGCTCACCAAATGAAACCAAAATTTCGTCGGTTCCGTTTTTTCATCAAAGAAATACATAGAAACGAAATAGATTAATCCGCGAGCATAGAAGAAAACCGCTAACAAATATCCATACAACGAAATCCAAAACGGATCACTTGCATTGCCCGAGAATACCACATAAATCATCAATCCACCCATAATCGTATCGAAAATTATTTCAATCAAATTGATAGTTCTCAGCACTTCTTTTTTCAGCGTTTTTAGAAGCGGAACGACGCGTAGTAAAGAAAAAATCACAATGGCAATCCCGGTGGTCGCATATACGACCTGAACTTCAAACAGTTTGATTAAAATTCCTCCAGCAATCAAAATTGCCGCTAGGATCCATTTAATCAGCCAACCGTAACCAAATTTTGTCTTTGTCATGTTAAAAACCCTCCTTTTAGTTTTTGGGTTCAATAATCATCATATCATTTCTATTATAAACTATTTTTTGACAATGTAACAGTATCCCAAAATAAATTATTCATTTTCTCGAAAAACATAGATTTGTTTCTTGCCAAGACTCTTTGCCATATACAAAGCATCATCGGCCTCTTTAATATAATTATCAAGCGACTGCGTAATCGCTTTATTTGACCCAGCAACTCCAAAACTGGCACTTGTTTTCATTGAACGTCCATTATGAACAAAGACTTGCTTGGCAACATTTTCACATAATACTCTGGCAGTGTTTTTTGCTTCTTCAATCGTCTTTCCTTTTTGAAAAATGATAAACTCTTCACCACCATACCGAGCAAATAAATAGTCGTCGGTAAGTTCTTTTGAAATCAAGGCTGTCGCTTCTTGCAAAACATAATCGCCCGCTTGATGGCCATAGATGTCATTAATTGACTTGAAATCATCCAAATCGAACATTATTACAGTAATCGTTTGTTTTTGCTCAATGGCTTTATCAAAGTACTCCAATGCTTTTTGAAAGAAATAGCGGCGATTATAAATCTTTGTTAAATCATCATATTCAGCGAAGATTTCCATTTTTCGCAATTCATTTTTATGCTCAGTTATATCTTGATAATAAACTGTATATCCTGATATTGCCTGTTTTTTATTATATAAAGTCGTCATTTGCGCAAAAAAGATCCGTTCTTCTCCGTGATCGTTTAAAGTCAGTTCGTGTTCAAACTTATTCGTCAAATCTACAAACACGCCCGGATCAAATGCTTCAAATGAATGTAGGGTTAAATGCTCATTTTCATTAACCCGTCCCTCTATAAAATGCTTGGCAACTTTGTTAGCTTCAATAATCGCATAACCATCATCTAAAATTAAAATTGGGAAATCCGATTCTGTAAAAATTTGTCGATAGGCAAGCGGAATCAAATCAAACAGTTCAAATTTAATTAAAAGAATAAAGGTAACCAAAGAAAACATTCCCGAAAAAAATGGCGAGACATCTATTGACAGGGTTTGATCTCTTATAATGGCGGTAAATATCATGACCAATGATAATCCACAAGTTAACAAAAAGATTAGTGCTCTTTTTTTGGCTGTTCGAGCACTTTTGCGATACAATGCATAATAATTTGCCAGTGCCATAACCGCAAGTATCGTATTATATCCCATCATAGTATAATACATTATTCCTTTGTTAAAGGAAATGCCTGAATAGCCCCCACCAATCCAAGAGTTTGTCACCACTTCATGTGATTGAAAGAACAATAATTGAATTCCCGTTCCGGTTGGTTCGATCGTAGCCGGATATAAAAAATTAGAAATCGTTGACATTGCTGGTATTATCATAATAATAGCGATGTGCCACCATTTAAATCGCATTCTATTTCGCTTTTGCAGTACCGATAAAAGAAACCACATAACCCCAAAATATGGAATACAAAGGTACTGCAAATGGCTAAACCAAATTTGTGCTATCGGACTTTCACTAAGAACAAAACCGGCAGTAAAAAACATATACCCGCAGTTCAAAATGGCAAGATATGCGATTATCTTGATCCCAGTTATTTGATTTTTTCTGGTTATTATATATATAAATGCCACTAATAACAAGATGCTACTGGACAACAATAAGGTCGCAATTGCGATATCTGGTCGCATATCTTTTCCTCCCCTCGGATTACATTGTTCTTGTCAAACTCTACATGCCTTTTTTTGCTTGCTCTTCGGGATTTAGCATTGTTAATTGCAGACGTTTACGTGATAAATCAACCGAAATGACCCACACCTTAACAATATCTCCAACCGATACCGCTTCCAACGGATGCTTAATATATGATTTACTCATTTTTGAGATGTGAACTAATCCCGCCTCTTTAATGCCACAATCAACAAAAGCTCCAAAATCAACGACGTTACGAACCGTTCCCTGTAATTCCATTCCCGGTTGTAAATCCTCTAATTTTAAAAGTTCACTCTTTAACAACGGTTGTGGGTAATTATCCCTAACATCCCGTTGCGGCGTGGAAATTGCTTCTAACAAATCCGTCAAAGTTATTGTTTTAATATCCAAAGCGCGGGCAAGATGATCGCGATCAGCAATTCCCGCTTTTAACTGGCCAATTGGTGAGCCAATATCTTCGGGATTTAAATTAATTAGTTTTAATACTTTTAAGGCCAATTCATAACTTTCCGGATGAATGGGTGTTCGATCTAGCGGATTCTCCGAATCGGGAATGCGCAAAAAACCGACTGCTTGCTCAAAAATTTTCGGCCCCAGCTTGGCAACTTTTTTTAGTGCTTCGCGGGTCTTAAATGGACCGTTTTCCTCTCTGTATTTAACGACATTTGCGGCTACCGCAAATGATAAACCGGAAACATATTTTAAAAGAGACGCTGATGCTGTATTAACATTTACTCCAACTTGGTTAACCGCTGTTGAGACAACAAAATCTAAAGATTCAGCTAGTTTACTTTGCGATACATCGTGTTGATATTGTCCTACGCCAATCGCCTTGGGGTCGATTTTTACCAATTCCGATAAAGGGTCTTGCATCCGTCGGGCGATACTAATCGCCGATCGTTCTTCAACGTGAAATTCAGGAAACTCTTCTCGGGCCAGTTCCGAAGCCGAATATACTGAAGCCCCAGCCTCACTGACAATTACATAATATACCGGTGTGGTAATTTCTTTAATCAAATCAACAACAAACGCTTCCGTTTCTCGCGAAGCAGTTCCGTTACCAATGGCAATAATATCAATATGATATTTATCAATTAAGGTTTTGATTTTCGCTTTTGCCGCTTCAACCTTCTGATAATCGGGAATCGCTCCCAGTTTGGCTTCGTGTGGATAGATGACGCACTTGTCAATGAATTTACCAAATTGATCAATCACTGCCACTTTACATCCCGTTCGAAAGGCGGGATCAATTCCTAAAACCATTTTCCCCTTCATTGGTGGCTGTAAAAGTAAACTTCTTAGATTCTCAGAGAATAATTTAATTGCGGAATCTTCTGCTCGTTCCGTAAATTCGCTCCGAATTTCTCGTTCAATAGCTCCACTAATCAATCGTTTATACGCATCTGCAATTGCTTCTTCAATCAAAGGATTAACAATGGATGTGTTTTCACCGATGACTTGTCTTGTTAAATAGTTGAGAATGTCATCCGTATCGATGACAATCGAAACGGAAATAACTTTTTCATTTTCTGCTCGGTTGATTGCCAAAATACGATGCAACTTAATCGTTTTCAACGCTTCTTCATATTCATAATAATTTTGATAAGTGGCGTACTCGTCCACAGCATCTTTTTTCTTTTTAGTAACGATTTTTCCGGATCTGCTCGTGTAATCGCGAATCCATTTGCGATAGGTGGCATTATCCGATATCATCTCGGCGATTATATATTTGGCTCCCGTAAATGCCGCCTCGATAGTTGGGACGGCTTCCGTAATATACAGCAACGCCAAATCATCAATTTTATCAATATTGGGAAATGTCATTATGGTTTTTGCCAACGGCTCTAATCCCTTAGCAATCGCCTCAGTTGCTTTGGTTTTCTTCTTTTCTTTATAGGGGCGATATATATCTTCTAAATCAACAAGCTTGGCCGCTTCATCAATTTTGACTTTTAGTTCTGCGGTTAACATGCCCTTTTCATCTATTAAGCGCGTGATATCGTCTTTACGTTTCTGTAAATTTTGTCCATATTCATATTCCTTTTCAATGACTCGAATCTGTTCTTCATCCAAAGAACCAGTCATTTCTTTGCGATATCGGGCAATGAAGGGCACGGTATTCCCTTCACCTAAAAGATCAAGAACCGTCTTGACCTGTGTATCTTTGATGTGGATATTAGCCGCAACAGCCTTTATCAGTTCAGCATTAACATACTCCATGACAATCACCCTTTTCAGTCTGAATCACCTATATTTATACCATAAAACTCATGTTTTTCCTATATGGATAATAAAAAAACCCTTACGGGTTTGTTTATAGTATTCTTCAATTATTCAAACGGTGTATAATTACCCGCTTCGACTTGATGTAAAACATCCAAAATCGTAGCATCATCTGAATATGCGGTATTGAAAACTCCATCCGCAACTGAAATCAACATTGGTGATAATCCCAAAAAGGTTTGTGTTTTGCCAATGGCATCTAAAAACGCATCACTAGCGGCGGTATCTTCCGTAATAGCATCCAAATCAACGAAGAAAATCACTTCTGCGTCTTTGTTAAGTTTTGCGGCAATTCGCAATACTTCTTTTTGCATAGCGATACAATCGTCCTGATCAGCGTTATAGAAATATACAACATAATTCTGTAGTTGAACCGCTTGATCATCTTTTTGCGTTAAAATTGTGCCATATGTTGTGATGTGTTGATCGGAATAGTCGTCATAATCACCAAGATTAGTCAGCGCATCGGAAAGATATGCTATCCCTACTACAACCAACACCAAAATGATTAAACCTACTATCACCTTTAAAAGAAGTGTATGTTCTTGTTCCTTTTTAAAACCTTTAGCGTATGTTGCCATATTTTTCACCTCAGTAGATATAATTTTACCCAATTTCCCGGTTTTTTGCAAGCATTATTTCTGGTTTAGCCAAAACACGCCTTCCAATCATTCCACAACACAAAATCCAATGGCATATGCTTTTTCATGGGCTATCGAAATTGTGATGTTTCCAACGGACAAATCCGGAGAAATAAGATATGGTTTTCCCACTTCGTCATTTAGAACCACTAATTGGGAAAACGGAATTTTGCCGATTGCTTTGACAATCGCCTCTTTTACCGCGAACCGTCCCGCTAAAAATTCTTGTTTTCGACGCATAGAAATAAATCCTTGATACATAATAACTTCTTCAGGTGACAAAATTTTATTAACTAATGTTGGCTTAACCCTGATGATTTCAACAATGTCGCAGCCAATCCCCTTAATCATTGGTTTTCCTCCTTAAGAAGATATTGCGTCGCAAGATCTTTCAAAGCTCGAAATCGGTGATTGAGTGCTGATTTCGAAATTGGTTCAGGAAAATGCGTTTTTGATATCGAAGCCAGCTCCAGAAGGGTTGCCTCCGGGTAAGTCTTTCGTAAAAATATCGCTTCCTTAAGACTTTTGGTAATTTCACTTGTGCCTTTGGTTTCAACAATTGTAATGTAGCCGAGTTGTTTATTCGCTGCATCCATTGCTTTTTTTTCGTTAGCGATATCACAATTAATCACACGATTGATTGAGTTTTTAAAGTCGCGTTTTATACGACTGTCTTCATATACGAATAATTGATTGGTCGCGCCTGTCACCCGCAAAAAATCGGAAATTCTTTCCGCTTCTTTCATATATGTGATATAACCTCGTTTGTTTTGTGCGACCTTAGCGTTTAGGTTAAACTCATCAGCGATTTTTTGAATTACTTCTGCCTGTTTTTGCGAATATGTCTGAATTTCTAAATGATACGCGGATGTTTCTGGACTGTTGATGGATCCACCCGCTAAAAACGCCCCCCGCAAATACGCGCGTTTGCAACATTCTTTCTTAATTATGGCTTCATCAACATCTTGAAAGAACAAAGCGTTTTTATTAATTAGCGATAATTCGTTTAAAATTGTTTCCACTTTATCTTCAATCCGAATCATGAATATATCATTTTTTCGCAGTCTTACCTGTTGCTTACTCATGATAATTAATTCAACATGATATAAATCTTTTATTAATCGGATTATTTCTCGAATAACAGCATTATTAGTTGTCTGAAATGTCAAAGCTAAACCTTTGCTTGATATCTCAATGGCGCCACCAACATGCAAAAGCGCGGAAAGTTCCGCGATGTTGCAACAAGTTAAATTTTTTAGGTTAGCTAGTTCGGTTTTGACATCGGTCGCAAAGGACATTTTGTTACCTCTTTTTTAAACAATTATCTAAGTACTTGATTGCTCCAAGCGCCGCAATTGCCCCATCGGAAATCGCAGTGGCAATCAAACGATAATCTTTTTTTGTGACATCACCACAGGCATAAAGCCCTTGAATACTGGTTTGCATCTCGGGAGAAACGCGAATAAATCCCTCCTCATCAGTAACTGACAAGTCTCTGATGAAAGCTGTTTCCGGCTTGTTTCCCACATATATAAAGACACCTTGAACGGGAATTAGGATTGCTTCTTGGGTTTTTAGGTTAGTAACATTTAAACCTTCAATACACTCATTTCCGCAGAATCCGGTTACCTGTGTCTCGGTTAAAATCCTGATTTTGGGGTTGTTCTGAATTCGTTTAATCAGACCGTTATTGGCGGTAAAATCGTGCAGATCATGAATTAAGGTTACCGATTGACAAATGCGACTGAGGTAATTGCTTTCTTCCAAAGCAGAATCACCCCCGCCAATGACTGCAACATCTTTATTTTCAAAAAAGATGCCATCGCATACGGCACAGTACGATAACCCGTTACCTACAAACCGACTTTCATTTGGAACATTGAGGGTTTTCGGATTGGTTCCGGATGCAATAATTACTGCATCGGCTTGATATTCATCATCATCGGTTATCACAATAAATCCCGTCGCGGTTTTTTTAATTTTTTGCACGCGACCATATGTGTCGTCTATCTCTAAATCGTGGAGATGCGTGACCATTTTTTGTACCAATTCTTCGGCAGTAACCCGTCCAAAACCTAAATAATTATCTACTTGGTATGTCGAACGAATTCTGCCTCCCGGAGTACTCTTATCAAGAATAACAATGTCTTTATTGGCCCGTTTGGCATAAATCGCCGCCATCATTCCTGCCGGGCCACAACCAACGATTACCAACTCATGCTTTTTCATTAACAAATTCCGGTGTTTTATTTTTTTTAATGAACTCGAAATGGCCCGGGATCGTTCCGTATGAAGCGCCCTTCCACCAAAAACGAATACATATTGATAATGCGATTCCCCCTAAAATCATTAGTATTGATGTCGTCGTTGCCGCTTTAAGGGTTAGGCCAAATATTTCATACACTAAAGGATCGGTTCGCATTGTTTCTATGAAAATGCGAACACTTCCGTACCAAATGAGATAAAATGACATGACTTCACCAATTTTGACGCTTTTTATCCGTCGAATGATTAAAATAATGAAAAATCCAATCCAATTTAGTAGTAATTCATATAAAAACGTCGGGTGATAAAACCCTTTAACCAAAGCCACATCGGAGATGTTGACAATGTACATGTTATTGACGATGAATTCGGGAATGTGTAAAGTATACCGCAAATAGTTGAACTGTTCTTCAAGCGACAAAGCGCCACCACCAACCAAGCCACCATGAGCTTCTTGATTGAGGAAATTTCCCCAACGACCAAACGTTTGTGCGAAAATAAATCCCATCGCCACTAAATCTAAAACCTTAAGCATGTTAATTTTTTTCTTTCGGGTGTAAAAATAAGCACATATCATTGCCGTTGTAAAGGCACCATGGATAGCCAGCCCCTCTAACCCAAAGGATGAAAAGTCCACCGCCCCGTTGATATATCGGAACCCGATAATTTGCATGAAAGTTGCAAACGCATCACCATCAACGACAAAAATATCAAACTCAAAAGCCACATACCATAGTCGTGCTCCTAAAATTGCCAAGGGAACAATCCAAAGAAAACCATCGATTAAATCATCTTGGCTCACTCCTGTCCGCTTGCCTTCCCGAAGGCCAAGCAAGAAAGCCAACATGATTCCTGTCATAATGAAAACGGAATAAAAAACGATATCGCGGCCACCAATTGATATCAACCGGTTATCGTAAGTATAGATTGGTTTGATGATGGTATCGGTGTTTATTGAAGCATATTGACTTTCCCATATGTTCCATCTGGTGAAACTACAATTGTCTTTAATCGGCGCCACTGGCTCGTTACCGGCAATATCACACACTTCCCCCGTTGTGCAGGTTATGATATCCAAAACAGTGCCGTCATAACTAACAAAAGTCACTGTGAATGTCTCATTTGTGGTTGCTTCCGTCGTCGTAGCTTCACATCCAAGTAATAAAAACCAGCCCCCGAAGATTAATAATATAAATACTAGTAACTTCCCTGTTTTTTTCATTATTCCACCTGTTTTTTTTCGGAATTAGCTTTGATTTTGCGCTTCAGACTGCCACTGAAATCTTCTGCGGAATGATAGCCCATCTGCTTTGCTTTAAAATCAAAAGCTGCCGCTTCCACAAGCGTTGCCGTATTTCTGGCTTCCGTAATTGGTAACGACATCGATACAACATCCGTATCAAAGATGGTTTGTTTTTCTGCCTGTAAACCCAATCTGTCATATTGTTTGTTATCATCCCACACATTCAAATTGACAATTAAAGAAATCCGTTTTGTCTCTCGGTAAGCGCTAACCCCAAACATATAAACAACATTGACAATCCCGATTCCACGAATCTCTAAATACTTCTTCAAAACATCTGGCGCTTCACCGATTAAGACGTTCTTTTCGCGTTGATAGATTTCAATGGTATCATCAGCCACCAACATATATCCGCGACGAATCAGTTCCAATGCCACTTCGCTTTTTCCGATGCCACTAGATCCAGTAATAATGGTTCCAACACCATTGATATCCATCAAAACCCCATGAATGGTTGTCCGCTCTGCCAATTTTGCTTGTAAAACATTAAACAATTCTCCAAACAAAGATGTGGTTTGATATGTGCTTTTCAAAACGGGGATTTTATATTTGTTTCCAAACTGCAAAAACAATTCGGGAACGTCAACATTTTTGGAAAATATAAAGGCCGGCGGTTCCTGCGCAAATAATTTTTGTACTCGATCTAACTGGATATCCGGAGAAAGAGTATTGAAGAACGTCTCTTCCTTTGACCCAATAATCTGAATCCGGTTATATTCATAATAATCAAACAATCCAGCTAATTCCAATCCCGGTTTGGTCAGATTAGGACTTGTCACTTCGCGATTAAGCCCTAACGCTCCAGCGAGAACTTCTAGTTTCATATTGGCGACAATTTGACTTATAGTAAGTTTTTGCGACACGATTTCACCTGCTTTTATTATTTTTTGCTAAGCGAATAGTTATTTTCTGAATTACAAAACCATATAGATTTTTTATAATTACTCGAATAAATTGAAACAAGAAAACAAATAAAACCGGATAGATATTATTGGCAAACGTCAAAACTTCCTTCAAAAAAACCAAATCCATTAAATAAAAGAAAATGAGGTTTACTAAGAAAAAGATGACTCCTTGGGAGAAAATAACTAGTTTTTGATGTTTGCGAAACAAATAGATTTTAATGACCGTTTCATATACCGTAAATAATGCCGCGAGCAATAGATAAACGTAATTATTTTTTACCTCCGCCAATGAAAGTCCTTGAATAATGACAAAAATTAAAATGAAATTGATGAGGAATCCCACAACCAAATTGATGAGTGGATCCGTTGAATAATCGAGCCTTAGATTGATTTTGATTATTCGCTTTTCCTGTGAGTGGGCGTGTTTTAGTTTTTGTTTTTCCTCTTCATTTTGTTGTTTTACTTTGGCAATTAATTTTTCGAGATCATCGATTTCTTTCCGAAGATCTTTATCATCATTCTTCATCTTATTTCTCCATTACCTTATTTGCTTACGTGCGGTTGGCTTATTATTATAATATCATAACAAGAACTAAAATAACAGTTTTTATGAACTGTTCATCTAACAAAAAAGCAGCTCGCAAGCTACTTTTTTACGGCCAAAACTTGTTTTAAGTATTTTCCGGTATAACTGTTTGGTTCGTTAGCCACGGTTTCCGGTGTGCCGGTAACCAAAATATTTCCACCACGATCGCCGCCTTCAGGCCCTAAATCAATCACGTAATCCGCCACTTTAATCACATCAAGGTTATGTTCAATCACAATTACTGTGGCGCCTTTTGCGACGATATCTTGTAATACCGCCAGTAAATTTACAATATCGTGACTATGCAATCCCGTCGTTGGTTCATCAAGAATATACACGGATTTTTCAGTAATTCGTTTATATAACTCGCTGGCTAATTTCACCCGTTGTGCTTCTCCGCCCGACAAAGTAACTGATGATTGCCCTAATTTGATGTATCCTAGCCCTACATCATAAATCGTCTTCAAACGATTGTATATTTTGGGAACATTTTTAAAGAATTCACAAGCATATTCAATCGTCATATCTAAGACATCGGCAATTGATTTGCCTTTATATTTTACTTCCAAAGTTTCATCATTATATCGACTTCCATGGCATTGTTCACATTCAATATAAAGGTCTGGCATGAAATGCATTTCAATCTTAATTACGCCATCACCAGAACAATGTTCACAGCGACCGCCTTTAACATTAAAAGAGAATCGACCCTTATCATAACCTCGCATTTTAGCTTCCGTAGTCATGCTAAAAAGATCACGGATAACATCAAAAACGCCAGTGTAAGTCGCCGGATTACTACGTGGGGTTCGACCAATTGCCGATTGATCTATGTCAATGATGCGATCAAAATTTTCATATCCCACAATGTCTGAACAAATCCCCGGAATTTCATTGCGTTCGGTTATTCGGTTGAGGAGGCCTTTATATAACACTTCATTAACCAGCGATGATTTTCCCGACCCTGACACTCCGGTAACAACCGTGAAACATCCAATGGGAAAATCTACATCAATGTTCTTCAGGTTATTTTGTCGTGCGCCGATGACTCGTAAAAATCCGCGGTTTGGTTTGCGCCGTTTTGTGGGAATTTCTATGCGCATACGTCCAGATAAATACGCCCCCGTAATTGAGCGCGGATCATTGACAATTTCCTGCGGTGTTCCGGCAAACAATACTTCGCCGCCATGAACGCCGGCTCCTGGGCCGATGTCGACAATAAAATCCGCATTACTTATCATTTCCATGTCATGTTCCACAACAATCATCGTGTTGCCGATATCACGCATATCCTTTAAGGTTTCAATCAAACGAAGATTATCTCGTTGATGTAGTCCAATTGATGGTTCATCAAGAACATAAAGAACGCCTGTCAGTCGGGAGCCAATCTGCGTTGCCAGTCGGATTCGCTGCGATTCACCGCCAGATAGTGTTCCTGAAGCCCGGGAAAGTGACAAATAATCTAATCCGACATTGGTAAGAAACCGCAACCGCGTTAAAATTTCTTTGATGATTGGTCTGGCAACTTCTTGATCCCGCGGGGATAAATGCAAATTTTGAATGAACTCGATAAGGTGTAAAACGCTCTTGATAGAAAAGTCGTAAATATTTAATCCTCCGACTCTAACCGACAAGGCTTGTTCTGAAAGGCGTTTTCCCCCACAGCGTTCGCAAGGAATGTCATTCATCATCATTTCAATCCATTCGCGGACTTGTTTCGAAGTTGTTTCCAGATAACGTCGCTCAAGACTTGTGATAATGCCTTCAAATGTTCGTCGCTGATTATGTTCATATTCGCTTGTCTTTGAGATAAACTTATATTCGATGAGTTGATTGGTTCCATATAAGATTGTCTTTTGGTCTTCTGGCGACCAATCTTTAAATGGTTTATGAAGATCAATTTTTAAAGCTTTACACGTTTGAATTACTTGTTGAAGATAAATGGAATCTAGATTCGCAAACTTATTAAAAACACCCTTCATAATTGATAATTCGGGATTGGGTATTAAAATATTAACATCAATTTTCCGTTTAAATCCCAATCCCGAACACTCTGGGCAGGCGCCATAAGGCGAATTAAACGAAAATAATCGTGGTTCTAATTTCGTGACTTGAAATCCACAAAACGGACAACTAAAATGTTCGCTGAAGGTCATCTCTTCATCATTAACTAAAACAACCACTAATCCGGCTCCGAGCTTGGTCGCCGTTTCTAAAGAGTCATATAGTCGTGATCGAATTCCGGCTTTAATAATAATTCTATCGATAACAGCATCAATATCATACCTTTTGGTTTTTTCTAGGTCAAATTCTTCGTCAAGTTCATGAAATTCTTTATCAATTCTAATCCGAGTATATCCGCTTTTTCGTAGATCAACTAATGCTTTTTCATGCATTCCCTTTTTTCCACGAATCACGGGAGCCATAATGATAACTTTTGCTTCGTTATACTCAAGAATTTTATTTGTCATTTCCTGAATCGTCTGGCTAGTAATTTCAATGCCGTGTTCAGGACAAAACGGTCTCCCGATTCGGGCATATAACAAACGAATATAATCATAGATTTCCGTCACTGTTCCCACCGTTGATCGCGGATTATGAGAAGTTGTTTTTTGATCAATCGAAATTGCCGGTGATAAGCCTTCAATTGAATCAACATCGGGCTTTTCCATGTTGCCTAAAAACTGTCGAGCATATGCCGACAGTGATTCAACATACCGGCGCCGTCCCTCTTCATAGATGGTATCGAAAGCCAAACTGGTTTTTCCAGATCCGGATACGCCGGTCATGACAATTAATTGATTTTTTGGTAACGTGATATCAATCGACTTAAGATTGTTTTCGCGCGCCCCTTTAATGATGATTTGGTCATTCATGTAAGCCACCTGCTTTGCCTAAATAACTATATAAAAAACGTTTTAGTGGTTGCGGATATTACTTTTCTTGATTAACCATTGCTTCGAATTCTGCTTCGCTGATAATCTTAATGCCAAGCGCCAATCCTTTGTCTAACTTGCTTCCGGCTTCAGCTCCGGCAAGAATCATATCGGTCTTTTTCGAAACAGACGCTGATACTTTCCCCCCTAAACGTTCAATAATAGTTTGCGCATCACTGCGACTATAATTAGTAAGGGATCCCGTCAAAACAACGGTTTTCTCGGTGAATGATGTTGTTTTTGTTATCTTATCAGCTGTATATGTCATTTTTAAGCCATAAGCAGTAAGTTTTTTCAAACGATCTCTATTTGTTGGATTTTGAAAATAATCAACGATGCTTTTTGCTATTACTTCTCCTATGTCGTTGGTCTGTAACAAATCTTCTTCCGTAATCGTGAGAAGTCGATCAATTGAAATAAACTTTTGGGCAATAATTTTAGCGACCTTGGCTCCAACGTGACGAATCCCAAGACCAAACAATAATTTATCAAGGTTATGCTGTTTTGATTGTTCGATTCCGTCCATCAAGTTAGAAATACTTTTAAGCCCAAATCCTTCTTTGAGGATCAATTCCTGAAACCGCTCTTTCAAAGTGAAGATATCGGCAATGTCAGATAAAAATCCATCATTATAAAAATCAATTACCGCTTTTTCTCCAAGTCCATCTATATCATATGCATCACGGGCAGCAAAGTGAATTAATCCTTCAATTTTCTTTGCATCGCAATTTGGGTTAAGACAATAATAATCAGCTTCGTTGCTTTTGCGAATCAGCCGCTCGCCACATTTTGGACATTTATCAATCATTTGAAATTTTCTTTCTTCACCGGTTCGTCGTTCAAATAGACATCTGACCACTTCCGGAATAATCTCTGCGGCTTTGCGGACAACAATATAATCCCCAATGCGAATGTCCTTTTCTACACAGTAATCCTCGTTATGAAGCGTGGCTCGAGCCACAACCGAGCCCGATATTAAAACGGGGTCCATTTCCGCCACCGGGGTTACAACACCAGTTCTTCCAATTTGAAAAGTGATACCAGTTAAGCGTGTTACCATTTCTTCGGGCGCAAACTTATAAGCTGTTGCCCACTTTGGCGACTTAGCAGTATATCCGATTTGATTATAATATCTATATTCATTGACTTTGATGACAACCCCATCAATATCATAGCTGAGATTGTGTCGGATAGAATCAATTTTGGCAATATATTTCCAAACAGCATCGATGGTTTGACACCGTTCCGATTCAGAATTTATTTTAAAAGTCAAAGCCTTCATTTTTTGTAATGAATCCCAATGATTATCCACAATTTCTCGATCCATTAAATAATAGAGAAACGCGTCAAGTTTGCGCTTTCCAACGATTTTAGGATCCAGTTGTCGAATCGACCCGGCGGCCGCATTGCGGGGGTTTTTAAATGGTTCAAGTCCTAAAGTCTCTTGTTCAACATTCAATGCTTTAAATGCCTTTTTGCTCATGAAAATTTCGCCGCGAACCTCTAATGCTCCTTGGAATTTGATTGATAACGGAATTGAAGGAATGGTCTTGACGTTTTCCGTAATATCTTCTCCATATACGCCATCCCCACGGGTTGCGCCGCGAACAAGAAGACCATTTTCATATTTAAGTGACACTGATAGTCCGTCAATTTTCACTTCCGCGACATAGGAAAAATTTGTGCCTATTTCTTTTTTTATGCGTTGATCAAAATCACGCAATTCTTCTTCATTGTAAACATTAGATAAAGACATCATCGGTGATGAATGAGCAACCTTAATGAACTTTTCTATTGCTTGTCCTCCCACCCGTTTTGTGGGTGAGTCTTGAGTCGCATATTCAGGAAACGCTTTTTCTAAAGTTAACAATTCATTCATCATCCGATCATATTCCTGATCGGTAAGGCTAGGATTATCCAAAACATAATATTCATAATTGCACTTATCAATTAAGTTTTTGAGTTCGTTGATTTTTTTTAATGGTTCCATCTGGATATTCACCTACACTTTTTGAATGCTGGGATGATCTTTCATAAGTATCTTAATTCCCACTGGAGTCTTAAAAGCAATTGTCGCTTTATCTTGATCAATCATGACAATGATCCCTTCGCCAAATACCTGATGCCTTACTTTATCACCGATAACCAAATCATTTTGAGTCGGCACATACCCCGGTGCCACCGCCGGAACTGATCGCGATTCAACTTCGGTTTTATCCCACGCAGCAAATCTTTTTCTTGGCTTAGCTAAGCCAAGGTGTTCCACAAGTTTATCATCGATTTCCGCAATAAACTCAGAATCAAGATTCTCTTGATAATGCCCATACATGAATCGACTCTTGGCGTTAGTAATGACCACTTGATCCTTTGCTCTTGTTAAAGCCACATAAAACAATCGTCGCTCTTCTTCAATATCAGTGCGTTCCATAAGACTTTGATTAGATGGGAAAAGCGTCTGTTCAAAGCAAGTCAAAAAGACGATTTTAAATTCTAATCCCTTTGCCGAATGCATCGTCATAAGGCTGACATAGTCATCATCATTTAATGCCACTTCGGCTTCCTCGCGAAGCGCTAATTCAGTTAATATTTGAATCAATTTTTCGGTGTTTGATATTGAAGAATCGTATTCTTTTATTTTCTCTAAAATGACTGTTTTAAATTCATTAAGATTATCAATCCGCCGCTGAGCTTCGAGCTGTTTTTCTCCAGATAATCCTTCCATTTTTAACATGCCCATATAACCCGATTTGTCCAAAAGGGTATCATATGTTACTAATAAATTTACAGTTTCTAGATTATCATGAAGTTCATCGATGATTGTCTTAAACGTCTTTAATCGCTCCATTGTTGACTGAGGAAACAAGTCTACATCGGCTTCAATGACATCCATCAGTTTCAAATTGTGTTGCTTGGCATATTCCGCCATCCGATCAAAAGTCATTTCGCCGATTCCTCGTCGCGGTTCGTTATAGACGCGTGAAAAAGCGTAATCATCCCCACGGTTAACCAGCAGATGTAAGTAAGCTATGATATCTTTGATTTCTTTGCGTTTATAAAACGAAATGTTTCCGATGACTTTATGGGGAATGTTGTATTTTAATAAAATATCCTCAAATTTACGGCTCATTGCATTGTTTCGATAAAAAACCGCCATATCTCGAAAGGGAAGCCCCGCTTTGGACAATTGTTTGATTTTATTATAAATGTAATATGCCTCTTCATCATCGCTTTCGGCTTTAAAATGGATAATCTTGTCTCCCTCTCCAAGGGTGCTAAAAAGATCTTTAGGAATCCGGTTTCGATTATGTTTTATAACGGCGTTAGCAGCATCAAGAATTGTCGTTTTTGAACGATAGTTTTGATTGAGAATAATTTTTTGATGCTCAGGGAAATCCGTCATAAATTTTTTGATATTTTGAATGTTAGCCCCACGGAAAGCATAGATACTTTGGTCCTCGTCGCCAACGATAAATAAATTGCGATGGTTTTTTGCAAGCAAATAAACAATCTCATATTGTAGATCGTTTGTATCTTGAAATTCGTCGACAAGAATATATTGAAACCAGTCTTGGTATTTTTTTAAAACCTCTGGATAGTTTCGAAACAATTTTAAAACTAAAACTAACAGATCCTGAAAATCAACTAAATTATTACCCTGGAGAAATTTTTGGTATTCATCAAAAATAATATTAAGCATGTCTTTAGGAATCATGTGGTTAAGTGTCAAAATGGTTTCATCGGCTTTGGCCGACTCAATCAGATTAGCAATCGCCTTGGGAGAAAATTTCTTTACATCATAATCAAGCCGTTTCATGATTGTCTTAACAACGATGATTGCGTCATCGTCATCAATAATCTGAAAATCGTTGCCATATCCTAAGTAATTAATATCATATCGGAGAATTTTGGCTCCCATGGCATGAAATGTCGATAACCAAATGCCGGTAATCGGACAATTAATTAGTCGGAAAATCCGCGTTCGCATTTCATCGGCCGCTCGATTGGTAAAAGTGATTGCCAAGATATGATTGGAAGGAATACCAATTTCATCAATTAGATATGCTACTCGATTAGTTAAAACCCGGGTTTTTCCCGAGCCGGCCCCGGCAACAGCCATAACCGGACCATTGACGACTTTTACCGCCTTAATCTGTTGTTCATTCAATTTGTCGAAAATGATATTTCCCATGCTTATCACCTGTATATATTATACCATATTTAGCAGTCTTATTCCTCCTTTCCAGCAAAAATTGTTGACATTATTAGTTTGCTTAAATGAAAAAGTCGCCTCAGAAACATGGCGACTTATTGTATGTTATTTTACTTGAAACTTGATTTAAGCCCAACAGTTCGGTTAAAAATTAATGCCTCTGACTTGGAATCATAATCAACGGTAAAATATCCATTGCGAATGAATTGAAATTGCCTGCCGATTTCAACGTCCTTTAATGATGGTTCAACGTAACCAGAAGCAACATTCCATGAATGGGGATTCAATCGGTCTAATAATGGTCGATCGTTATCCGAATCGACCATTAATGGCTCAAAGAGATTGAATGATGCTTTAACCGCCGTTGATGCTTCAACGAACTGAATGTTTCCATTAGGTTTTCTTCCGGTGAAACCGGTTCCCGACTTGGTCTGGGGGTCGTACGTGCAATGAATTTCTTTGATGGTGCCATCATCGTTGTGATTTACACTAACACACTTGACAAAATATGTATGCATCAAGCGAACTTCTAATCCAATTGACAAGCGTTTCCAATGTTTTTCCGGCGCCGTTTCCATGAAATCTTCGCTTTCAATATATACTTCACTGCCAAACGGAATCTTTCGTATGCCCAATTCTTCGTTCTCACTATTGTTTGGGGCATCGAACCATTCAATTTGCCCTTTGGGATAGTTATCAATTATTACTTTTAATGGATGGATAATCGCATTGACTCGGTTTACTTTCAATCGCAAATCGTCTCGAAGACTATTTTCAAGCATCTCAATTGACGCTGTGGAATTAATCCGCGATAATCCAGTGCCTAATACGAAATTACGAATGGCTTCTGGTGTATAACCAAGCCGGCGAAAGCCGGCAAGTGTTGGCATCCGCGGATCATCATAGCCGCAAACAGCACCCGAATCTACAAGTTGTTTCAAATATCTTTTCGACATGATCGTGTTGGGGATATTTAGTCGTCCGAATTCATATTGATGAGGGGTATGCGGCATTTCACATTTTTCCACAAACCAATCATAGAGAACGCGATGATCAACATACTCCAACGAACATAACGAATGGGTAATTCCTTCAATGGCGTCTTGGAGCGGGTGGGCAAAATCATACATCGGATAGATACACCACTTATCCCCTGTGTTGTGATGGGTTATATGGAGAATTCGATAGATAACTGGGTCACGCATGTTAATGTTTGGACTCGTCATATCGATTTTTGCCCGTAGCGTTTTTTCGCTGTCGGAATATTTTCCATCGCGCATCTCTTGAAAAAGCCGTAGATTATCCGCCACTGAGCGATTACGATTGGGCGATTCAACACCGGATTCAGTTAAAGTTCCCCGAAATTTTGACACATCTTCAGGTGAAAGGTCGTCAACATAAGCTAAGCCTTTTTTGATTAATAGAATCGCGCGGTTATATGACTCTTCAAAATAATCCGATCCGAAAAAAACATGCTTTGGCGTATATCCAAGCCATTTAATGTCAGCTTTAATTGCTTCAACAAACATTGCATCCTCTTTGACAGGATTAGTATCGTCGAAGCGGAGATTTGTTGATCCACCAAACATTTTTGCTAATTCAAAATTGGTGATTATTGCGCGCGCATGCCCAATGTGCAAATATGCATTCGGTTCGGGAGGAAACCTAGTCATAACTGTTGTTACTGTTCCTTTGGCCAGATCCTCTTCAATGATTGATTTAATGAAATTTGATTCCATTTCCATATATAACACCTCGCGATATAAATACTATTTTATACTAAGAATTTTATAATTCAAGTCGAGAATTTCCATTTATTGTATAATCGTCTGCCGCTTTCAGGGTTTGATACTTAAAAAAACCCGCAACCGCAATCATCGCGGCATTATCGGTGCAATATCCCATACTCGGAAAACAAACGGGTATTTCCGTGATTTCGTGATTGATTTTGCTCCGTAACCCTTTGTTAGCCGCAACGCCCCCAGCAACAATTATTTGCTTTACCTGATATTCCGTAGCCGCAGCTTTTGTCTTTCTTACCAAGACATCAGTAACGGCCTCCTGAAAACTAGCACAAAAATCGGCAATTTCAAATGTTTCGTTGCGTTGACAAAGGTTATGGTGCAAATTTATTACATGCGATTTTAAGCCCGAGAAACTGAATTGATAGTCTTTCGAATCAATCATCGGTCGCGGGAAATGATATATATCTTTGCCTTGTTGAGCAAGTTTGTCAACCATCGGTCCGCCCGGGTATGGCAAGTTCAAAACACGCGCGACTTTATCATATGCTTCACCAACGGCATCATCGGCCGTTTCTCCGATTTTACTAAATTGGAAATGCCCATTCATCAAAATCAGTTCCGTATGCCCCCCCGAAACCACCAAAGCCAAGCAAGGAAATTGTAATTCGTGTTCGATATTGTTCGCATAAATATGCCCTGTAATGTGATGAACACCAATAATCGGTATATTATAATTCATCGCAACGACCTTTGCTGCCGCCACCCCGATTAACAGTGATCCTATCAGGCCAGGGCCTTCGGTGACTGCCACAAGATCAATATCTTCATATTTTACACCGGCCTTTATGATTGCTTGATCAAAAACCAAACTGATGCCCTTAACGTGTTCTCGGGAGGCGATTTCTGGAACTACACCGCCATATTCTTTATGAATGTCAATTTGACTTAAAACGATATTCGATAAAACCGTTTTCCCGTCTTTAACGATGGCAACACTCGTTTCGTCACAACTCGATTCTACTCCCATCACATACATATATCTCACTCATTTCCCTAAATCGATATTTTTTAACATCAAAAAAGCATCTTCACCATCGCTATAATATTGCTTGCGAACCGCAACTTCTTCAAACCCGTATTGGTGATACATTGTTTTTGCGACTGTATTAGAAACACGGACCTCTAAAGTAAGGGTGTTAATTTCTAATCGTTTTAGGTATACAAAAACAAATTCCATTAACTGTTTTCCAAATCCGTGATGCTGATGCTCCGGAACGACATAAAGGTTTAAAATCGAAGCCATTGGTCGATCAATCCATAAACCAACATGTCCCAAAAAATCTTTGGTTACTTTGTCTTCCATTACAAAAAACTGTGAAAACAAATTTTGTTTCAATTCGCTTTCCAACGTTTCCTCACCAAGTGACTGGCCTAAAATTCGCCGGTCATTGAAAACAATATTGGGAATATCGGTTCTACGCATTTTGCGAATAATTGGGTTCATATCTTTCCTTTGTTTCGTTCCGCTTCCGTCACTTGTAAATAATTTGGAACGAGTTCATGAATATTTTTAACCGGTTTCATAAGGTTGCTTTGCATGATTTTTTCCACGTTCGGTTTGCCAACCCTTATAATTTCCGTATCTATCGTAAGTGTTTGCTTAAATTGTTCAATGTTGGTCAATGTATCCGCAACCGTTTCTTTCATAATTCCTTTCTCTTGTTGGTAACAAGCTACAAAAGCGTTTCCACGGCGAGCATCAATCATTGCCATTGTTTTCGCGGCTGAACTTGAGGAAGCCAAAAGCGCCAGCGTGGAAACGGTTTTAACCGAAATATTATTTAGATATCCGATCATCTTGGCAATCGTCACTCCGATTCTAACCCCCGTATAACTGCCAGGACCGATTCCAACGATAATCTCATTTACATCTTTTAAGGTAATCTGTGCTTTTTTTAGTAATTCATCCAACATTGGCATGACCGTCACGGCATGATTATGTAAATCGTTTTGATATTTATATCCAATTTCACTGCCTTCAACCACTAATGACAAAAAGACGTAATCGGTTGCGGTATCAATGACTAAGGTCTTTGACAATTGCGGCATACGCATCACTTCCTTTGATTGTAATTTCTCGAGCGGTTTCCGACATCACTTTAATATTCATCGTCATCATGGCTTTTGGTAACATACTGATGATATATTCATACCACTCAATAACGGCAACCCCATCGCCATAGATAAATTCATCGAGTTCATAATCATATCCGATGTTTTCAAGTCGATAAACATCCATATGATATAATGGTAACGAGTTTTGATAGATCTTTAAAATTGTAAAGGTTGGTGAATTGATTGTGGCTTCGATGCCGATGTGCTTTGCCAGGTATTTAGTAAACGTTGTTTTCCCGCTGCCTAAGTCTCCACCTAAACCCAAGATGAACCCTGGAAAAAGCCGCTTGGCAATTTGCATAGCTAGCGCTTCCATTTCTTTTAAATTGTGAATAACTAATTTAATTTCCATATTAACACCTATGTCTTGTTATCTGTTTCAAATTATATCATATTATCGATGATTTAATCTCATATTCATCTTGATTTCTCGCGTTATCCCATTGGAATTGATGTAATTTTTGTGAAGACATAGTTTTTTTAACATGATGTGGTATAATATTAATAAGGAGTATAACAACTGCTATTCTTTGTGCAATCGTTGTTATAAAAGTGACCTTCAATGTTCTTGATTATTCACAATCCATTGTCAAATAACCGTAAATCCAAACATACAACGCATCGAATTGTCCGTTTTTTTCAAAGGAATAATGTCCCTTTTTATTTACGTTCAACGCTAAAGATAGAAAATCTCAACGATTTTTTGAAAGCCAACCCGACAATTACCGACATTCTTCACTGTGGCGGGGATGGATCAATTAATTATCTCATCAACAGTGTTGATTTAAAAACTATTCCCCAAAACATCTATTTGGCTCAAAGCGGATCTGGAAACGATTTCTTAAGAACTTTAAAACAGATTGAAAAGGGATCGATTTCAATCGGCAATGCCGCCACTGATGTCAAAACCGTTAAATTTATCAATGGTTGTGGGTTGGGCGTTGATGCTTCTGTCTGTTATTATGTAAATAAGGATACCAAAAAGAATAAAATGTCATATTTCATCAATGCTTTTCGTGCTATGTCGATATTTAAACCCGTTAATATGAAAGTGACCATCGATGGAATTGTTCACAAATATGATAAAGCTTATTTTTGCGCCGTTCAAAATGGTAAATATTTTGGTGGTGGGATGAAAGTTACTCCTAAAGCGGATCCGACCTCCGATAATTACCAAATTTGTGTCGCTCACGGGGTGCCCAAAGGATTACTGTCATTGCTTTTTATGACGATTTACTCTGGATTACATACGAAAATCAAAAAATATGTCGATATCTTTTCCGGCAAAGATATAAAGGTGGCAGTCACAGATAAATGTTATTTTCAAGCTGATGGTGAAGTGTTGGCTGATGTAAGTGAAATGCACATCACCAAAGGCGAAAGTCGTGAATTCACTGCCTTCAACCGCCAGACCGTCAAATCGATTTTTAGCAATAAAATCTAAATCTAATTTATTAAAAATGGATAATTCAAGATTATCCATTTTTTTTCATTTTTTTAACTTGGCCTCTAATTTGGCTTGCAAGGTTTCATACCCTGGTTTTCCCAGTAAAGCGAACATGTTTCTTTTGTAGGCTTCAACTCCTGGTTGATCAAAGGGGTTAACCCCCAAAACATATCCGCTAATTCCACACGCCAACTCAAAGAAATATGTCATATAGCCAAAACTATATGCGTTTATTTCTGGAATTGTAATAACTAAATTGGGAACCCCGCCTTCTTCGTGAGCGATCAAAGTTCCTTCAAAAGCGCGTTTGTTAACAAAATCCACCGTTTTGTCCGCCAGATAATTAAGCCCATCATTGTTTTGTGGTTCTTTTTCGATATTTAATTCCCGTTCTGATTTTTCGATGTTTATAACCGTCTCAAACATTATTCTTTGACCATCCTGAATGTACTGACCAAGCGAATGTAAATCCGTGCTGAAGTTGGCGCTAGACACAAAAAGTCCTTGACGATTTTTTCCTTCCGATTCGCCAAACAGTTGTTTCCACCACTCAGAGAAGAAAGCTAGCTTTGGTTCGTAATTTACTAACATTTCTACCGATTTGCCTTCGCGGTACAAAAGATTACGCGTGGCGGCGTACAGGTAGACGTCGTTATCATTGATATTCTTGGCTTTATAATGTTTCCTTGCATCTTTTGCCCCTTGCATCATGGCCTTTATATCTATTCCGGCGACAGCGATTGGTAATAATCCCACCGCGGTCAATACACTATATCGTCCGCCAATATCATTAGGAACAACAAAAGTAGCATAATGGTTTTCTTCAGCTAATTTTTTTAATGCACCAATGCTTTTATCGGTTGTTACATAAATCCGTTCTCCCGCCTCTTCGGCTCCGTACTTAGTCTCTAGGATTTTTTTAAAGAACCGGAAGGCAATCGCCGGTTCTGTCGTTGTTCCTGATTTCGAAATAATATTAATGGCAAATGATTTGTCCTTAACATATTCCATAAGTTCAGATAAATATGTCGAAGACATCTGATTTCCGGCAAAAATTATCTCTATTTTTTGCCGCGTTGGAAAATATGGAGTTAACATTTCAATCGCCGCTTTAGCGCCCAGATATGATCCCCCAATACCAATAACAAGCAAAACTTTTGCTTGCTTACGAATTTTTCGTGCCGCCTGTAATATTCGTTTAAATTCTTCCCGATCATATTGATCGGGCAAATCAACCCATCCAACATAGTCATTGCCTTTACCGGTTTTATTATGTAAAGTCAAACTAGCGGCAGTAATTTCTTTTTGCATATCTAATAGTTTGCTTTCATCAAAAAAGTTTTGGGCATGCGTTATATCCACGTGTAAATATTTTTCCATAGCGACTCCTCCTCAACAACGTAATAATTATATCACGCTTTTTACCGAATAAAAAGGCGCAAAGCAAATGACGAAATTCGTCTTTGCTTTGCGCCTATAATTTTATGTATTGATATTATCCAAACAAACTGGATACGCCTTGATCATCAATTATATTTATGATTCCCTGCCCCAATAATTTTGCAATTGATAGTTGAACAAGCTTGCTAAATTTCTTTTCTTCCGGAAGAAAGACTGTATTTGTACAAATCATCTCCACAATCGGTGAATTCATAATTCGTTCTGGCGCTTGTCCGGATAAAAGCGGATGCGTGCAAGCGGCATATATATCTTTGGCCCCGGCGGCTTTTAAAGCGACACTTGCGGCCGCAATTGATCCACCCGTATCAATCATGTCATCGATGATGATGCAATTCATACCTTTGACTTGACCAATAATGTTCATAACTTCAGCGATATTGGGTTCGGGTCTGGTTTTATCGATAATCGCAATGGGGGCTCCCAAAACGTTGGCGAGTGATCTTGCTCTGGCAACACCGCCATGGTCAGGAGAAACAACACAAATGTTTTTAATGTTTTTCTGTTTAAAGTATTCCGCAACAATCGGAAGTGCACGAAAATTGTCAATTGGAATATTAAAGAAGCCTTGAATCTGGGCGGCATGTAAGTCCATACAGATTACCCTGGTGGCCCCGGCAGTTTGGACGAGATCGGCAATCAATTTAGCTGATATTGGCTGTCTTGCTTTGGCTTTTCGGTCTTGCCTTGAATATCCATAGTATGGCATTACAATGTTAATTTCCCTTGCGGAAGCCCGTTTTAATGCATCCATCATGATAAGCAACTCCATGATGTTTTCGTTAACCGGACAACAAGTGGATTGAATAACGAACACCTTGTGTCCACGAACTGTTTCTCTGATGTCGATGTTGATTTCCCCGTCCGCGAAGCGAAACACTTCGCAATCACTCAGTGGAATGCCAATATAGTCAGCAATTTCCTGAGCTAGTCGGATGTTGGAACTCAATGCAAATATCTTGACTTTCGAACCATGAAAGATCGCCATCTTACCCCTCCGATTTATCGTAATTAGTATACCATAAATATTATACACTAACTGGACAAAATAAAAAAGTGCCAACTAGCAAAAGTCGGCACTTTGAGGATTGGCTAAACAGATTCTGGTTTAACAACGGGTATTTTGTCAAAAGCTTCCAACACCGCTTGTTCAATCATAGTTCTTGTCTCAGTATTGATCGGGTGGGCGACATCTTTAAATTCGCCATTTGGCATTTTTCGACTCGGCATGGCAACAAAAAGCCCGTCTTTCCCTTCAATGATTCTGAGTTCATGGACAACAAAACATCCATCGATTGTAATGGCCGCGATGCCTACTAGACGGTTTTCTCCGTTGACCCGCTTAGCGCGTACTTCAGTTACCAGCATATTTTCCCACCTCTTATTTTGATTATATCATGCAAAAAATCGTTTTAAAAGGTCTTTTCCCGGGTTTTTTTAATAAAATTGTAAATATTTAGTGAATATTTATCACTATACCCGCTTATATAATGCGAAATGTCGGGTGTTACTTCCGTTATTAGTTTTATAATGGTTGACCCGCTGCCCGTCATTACAACGCCTTTTGGTCCCACATTGCACATTAATTCGGTTTTAATTTTTTTTATCTCTGGGTACCGGGAGAATGTCGCTTCTTCCAAACTGTTATGTAAATTATCAATAATATCTTGCGATCGATGCTCGGAAATGGCCGCAAGCAAAGGGCTAATATCATAGTGACCAAAGCCATCGACATCGCCTTGGCAAAATACTTCATCGGTGGAAACAAAAATTTTCGGTTTAACCACAAGTACTTTATATAATGATAAATCAAGATCCAATTCGCTTACATCATTGCCAATGCCTTTAACCAGCGCTGGTGAGTCATATAAACAATAAGGAATATCCGCGCCAAAGTGACAAGCCATTTCCGTCATTGTGGCTAAAGACATCCCCCAGCCAAATAAGTCATTTAGACCCAAAATAACGGCAGCTGCGTCAGCGGAATTACCACCAAGTCCACCTCCGGGAGGAATCCGTTTATCAATTTGAATTGTGACTTTTTGGTGGGGGTCATATATACTTAGTAAATATTGAGCAACTTTTTTGATTAAATTATCCTCCGAATAAAAATATGGATCATTAGATTTAATCGTAACTATTTGTTCGCCACCAACCATAAAAAAGAGATCATCAGCTAAATCAATTCGCGCATTTATCATTTCCAAATTATGATACCCATCCAAACGACGATTGACAACATTTAAAAACAAATTGACTTTGGCGTATGCTTTTCGATGGATAACCTCAGTTGTTATTGGAATTTTGTTGGTCAAAATAGTCATTGGTTTCGCTTCCTTTTTCTTTACTTCTTATTTTGCCTTTGCCGAGTGAATATGTCAATTGCGTTTTTGATATTTTAACTTGATAAAAATTATTTTAAATGATTGAAAAAAACGACATTACCGAAAATTAATTTCAATAATGTCGTCGGCTTGAAATTTTTCCCATGTTGATAATGTAATTTCTTTTTTTTCATAATTGATTTTTTTTACTGCTCCGAATGTAACCCGGATGTATCCATCTCGGTAATATCGAAGTTCAATGTCTTTTTCCGTGATGATTGCTTCCTGTAATTTGTGATTTAATTCTTCATAGGCATCATCGCATAGAGAAGGGCGATCTTTTTTCCCTAATCGATAGCGCATTTCTTGTAACATGGATGAATAACCAACAAGTGCATCATATGCGTTCCATTTGATAATCCCGCGATCAACATATAATCTATGCATGGTGTCCACCAATCATTTCATTGCGCGCCTTGATTGTCGATGCTTTCATCTCTGCGGAAGCGCGAGTGACGCTGTTACGGCCGTACTTAAATTTAATCTCATCAATAGCGGAAAAAACCTGTTCTTCTTTGATGACCCGATTAATGTCATCAAATAAATTTAGTTGTCGTTGCGGTTGATCGGATAAGTTTGTAACCGCAACGTTAACCCGACGAATTGGCTCGTTTTCGTAAGAGGTATTAAACAAATGAAGACAAGCTTTATAAATATCAGCTTCATTAGCGGATGGATCTGGCATTTTAATCTGCCTGCCGAAACCACCACCCGAGTCCTTGCTATACCCAATGGCTAAATAAACAGTTCCCGCACGTTTGCCAGTCAGCCGAAGTCGGCGACAGACATCGTCTACTTGCTCCAAAATGATTTGATAAATGTCCGGTGGGTAATAATCGCGAAACATCGTTTGACCAATGCCATAACTCTTCGAAGCTGGTTTAGTTGTGTATTTGTCTTTAATCATGCTCATATCGATGCCATTAGCGTGATAATATAGTTCTTCACCGATGATGCCAAATTTTTTCTTAATTTTTTCAACATCATAATTTGCTAGATCGCCGACTTTAAAAATTCCGAGTTTGTTAAGTTTTGCTTCAGTATTATGACCAATTCCCCACATTTCGGAAAGCGGTGTCACGTTCCATAGTTTCTCTTTAAAGTTGTCATATGTCCATTCAGCAATGAAGTCCGGCGCCTTTTTTGATTCAATGTCAAGTGCTAGTTTAGCCAAAAGCATATTTGGTCCAATCCCACAAGTCGCGGTGATTTTGGTTTCGTCATAAATGGTTTTTAAAATCATTTTTGCTATTTCTCTATCCGATTTTTGATAAAACTTTTTATATTCGGTAAAATCCATAAATACTTCATCAATCGAATATACGTAAAGATCTTCTTCGGATACGAAACGTAAATATATTTCGACAATTTTCGTCGAGTACTCTAAATATTTTTCCATTCGTGGCTTTTGAAATATAATCTTCATGTTTTTTGGCAATTCAAAGATTCGCAATCGTCCCGGAATTCCAAACGTCTTTAGATATGGAGACACAGCTAAAATAATCGACCCACCACCCCGAGAAACGTCTGCGACAACCAATGGTGTCGTAAACGGATCAAGTCCCAAAAGTGCACATTCGACTGATGCGTAAAAACTCTTTAAATCAATGCACAGAATGTTTCGGTGAATCCGATATTCTTCCATAGGCCACTCCTTTCATCTCTTCTATTATACTGATTTTTTTTTATAATTTATAGACTTGACATTATCTTTTTCGAAAATATAACCAAAGGTTATAAAAAAAGTCTCGTTATCAACGAGGCTTTTAAGCAAATCTTTTTATCTGTCTTTATTTTTTTTATCAAATTTAGCAAACGGATCATCGGAATCATCAACATTAATGGTTTCTGCATTATGAATCTCGTCCGCCATTTTCTTCATGACAACACTTTTAGGATCAATCAGCAGTGCCAAGATAAGATACGCTACTAATCCGGTGCCGGCAAATAAAACTAAAAACACCCAGATGACTCGAATTAGTGTGACATCCATATCAAAATAATCGGCAAGGCCAGCACATACCCCAAAGATTTTTTGGTTTTCCGTATCGCGGTATAAACGCTTTTTTTCTGTCACTTTTATCACCTCGGAACTATATTATAGAATCTTCATCGTTCGCTGTCAACCTGTATATCGATCGGCTTTGTTTTTTTTGCTTTATTGTAACGCGTCTTGACTCGTTGAACAATCTCCACTGGTCGGGTTTTAACAACGATCATTGCAATTCCTAATCCGGTGGCTACCACCGGGATGATGGAAATCAAAATTAATGTCACCGTCGTGATTTTTTCTTTAACAAACACAGAAATAGTTTCGACAACACCATTGGCGAGGGTTATGATTATCTCTGTATTACCAAAACCGACGCCACTTACATTACCAAAAGCATCAACACTAGCAATTGTTGGATCTTTGGAAGTATATCCGCTGATTGTTGAATCACCAACAGTTATGTATGTGACAAGATTAATCGTTTCGCCGTCAACGGTTAATTCAATTTTTGTCGGTGTGTAAATTAACCCTTCAATGGCAGAATCAATGTTCAAAACCAGTTGATCAACATCGGTTTGAAGCGCATTGGCATCAGCATTTGTCATCTTGGCCGCAGTTAGAAGCGTATCTAAAATATAATATGAGGTAATGGTATATTTTTCGGCTTTAATATTGTCGCCTTGGTTAATGGCAATTTGAAGTAGTGTTTTGTCAGCTAAAGGAATTAATAAATCATATGCCGCTTCCACGTCCGCAATTGTTTGGGTGCATAGTGCTGAGTTGGTATCATCGCCAATCATTATCAGACGAATACGTTCCAACTCGGTATGGAAAAGATCAATCGACATTGGTGTGTTTCCCGCCAAATTAAAATTAATAGCCATTTCATAAACGTTTTCAAGAATCGTTGTATCGGCTTTTAATTCCAGTTGCGATATCGCATCATTAATCAACAGCGTTAGATTGTCAACATCTGTCTGTACAACTTCTGGGTCATCAAGGATGGCATCGGCAGCTTGATAGTTACCATATGCAAGTACTGCCGCAACGAATTGGGAATATGATGATGATGTATATAAATTACGGTCGCCATAATATGCCGAAATCGCTGCGTTGTTGGCTGCATTTAGTGCCGTTATGTCAGCTCGCAATACTAATAATGATAATGCATTGCCAATGGCATCGATAAGATTGTCAATTGTTATTTGTTCCGCTAACGGATCATCAATTATCGTTTGAATGGCTGTGATGCCACCGAGATTATCAATTGCCGTAGCGAATAAAGCAAATGAAGACGGCGTATACTGTGTTTCCGCAATCACTGCAGCTTCCACGTTCGCTTTGGCGGTAATTAAATCTGTTTTAATTGTTTCGGCTCGAACAATATATGGAGGCGTGGCAAAAAAGCAAGTAATTATCATAAGCAGCAAAATAAATGGTTTATGTAATTTTTTTTGCATTTATTCTCCCCTCCTTGTCGAAATTATTTTTCGCAAAGACGATATGCTTCTTCTAAACGCGCAAGCATTTTTCTTATATTTTTGCGTGGCGTTGCAATATTAATCCGGTAGAATTTGGCTCCGTTTTCTCCAAAAAGGCTTCCATCTTCACCCAACACTTTTGCTTCGGTTTCAAAGAAATCACAGACGCATTTCTTTAATTTTCGGCAATCAAGCCACAGTAGATAAGTTCCTTCCAACGGTGGCAAAGAAATCTTTGGCATCTTCGCTTCGATCTCTGTTTTAACAAGTTGATAGTTGCCTTCAATATATTTTATTACTTGATCAAGCCATGCTGCCCCGTGTTGGAAAGCAGCATTGACCATCACGGGGGCAAAAACGTTTTGCGCACCAAGATGATACTGACACATTGCTTCGTTGATTTGCTTAATGTGTTCAGGATTTTCCGACACAAGAAAAGACATTCCGGTAGCGGCGATATTAAATGTTTTTGTTGCCGATAAAAGCGTGAAAGTGCTATCTTTAATCCGCTCATTTACTGTTGAAAACGGCACATGCTTGAATCCGGGCATGATCAAATCAGAATGGATTTCATCGCTGATTACCAACACATGGTTTTTTTCAGCCAAAGCGGCGATTTTCTTTAATTCGCCTTCGCTCCATACTCTACCCACGGGATTGTGAGGGGAGCAGAGTAACAAAACTTTAGATTTTTGTAAGCAAAGATCTAAATTAGCAAAATCAATTAGATAATAACCATCAGAATTAATAAGTGGTGAAGCAACGATATTTCGTTTGGCGTTTTTGATTCCGGTCCAAAAGTAATTATAAACTGGGCTCATAATTGTGATGTTGTCGTTGGGTTCGGTAAATATATTTAGCAATAAATTAATTCCGGCGACAACACTATAATAAGGTATGATATCGGCTTTCTTAATGGCGATTCCATTCCGGGTTTTTTGCCAATTAATAAAAGCGTCAAAAACATCATCAGGAATATAAGAATAACCATATATAGGATGGTTGACACGTTTCTTTAATGCTTTTACAATCTCGTCGGCCACCGGAAAATCCATATCAGCGATCCACATCGATAAACAGTCGTCACCTTTTCCTAAATCATATTTGACGCTATTTGTGTCTTTTCGACAGATAATTTTATTAAAGTTGTACCGCTTCACAACTGTTCATCTCCTCAGAAAATACTTTTGTATAAATATGGTTTACATATTGCTTATAAAAATCAATATTAAAAATGGTTTCTAGTTCCGGGATTGTTAGTTTTTCTTTAATCAACGCGCTATTACAGACCAAATATTTAAACGCAATTCGTTCCTCCATAGCTTTTTTAGCAAGTGTTTGCGTAAAATCATATGCTGATTCTCGTGATAGACCTTTATCGACCAAAGCGGTAAGAACCCGCTGCGAAAAATGCGTGCCAAAGGATAAATCAATATTCTTTCGCATTTGTTCTGGATAGACTTCCAAATGATCAAGAACATTAGCGAAGCGGTTAAGCATGTAGTCAATCAGTTGCGTTGCATCCGGTAGAACAATCCGTTCCACAGATGAATGTGAAATATCGCGTTCGTGCCACAAAGCAATATCCTCAAGACCAGAAACGTTGTATCCGCGTAAAACGCGTGCTAATCCACAGATGTTTTCGCAAGAAATAGGATTGCGCTTATGCGGCATCGCTGAGGATCCCTTTTGGGTTGTTGCAAACGCTTCGGAAACTTCTTTAATTTCTGTGCGTTGTAAATGCCGAATTTCCGTCGCGATCTTTTCTAAAGTCGCTCCGATTAAAGCTAAAACGGAAAGATAATATGCGTGACGATCTCGCTGTAAAACCTGCGTTGAGACTAATGCATGATCGATACCAAGCTGATTGCACACATATGTTTCAATTTCCGGGCCGGTGAAAGCATAATTGCCGACAGCTCCTGAAATTTTTCCGCACTCAACATCGTGAGCGGCGGCTTTGAACCGCCGTATATTTCGTTTCATTTCTGCATACCATAAAGTCCATTTCAACCCAAAAGTCGTAACATCGGCATGCATCCCGTGTGTTCTACCCATACAAAAAATGTCTTTATAGAGAATTGCTTTTTTCTTCAAAATATTTACAAAAGCATTTAAGTCTTTTTCAATTATCTGATTTGCTTGTTTAAGCAGACATCCTGTGGCTGTATCAATAATATCAGACGATGTTAATCCATAGTGAATAAACCGTTTTTCTGCTCCGAGAGACTCCGATACCGTTCGGGTAAAAGCAATGATATCGTGTTTTGTTTCTTGTTCAATTTCGGCAATTCTGGTTAAAGAAAAACTTGCATTTCGGTTTAATAAATCCATTTCTTTTGGTGAAACAATTCCTTTTTTCATCAAAGCTTCGGCGTTGAGTAATTCAATTTTTAAATAGGTTTTAAACTTGTTCTCATCCGTCCATATTGCCGCCATTTCCGGCCGAACATATCGTTCAATCATGATTTCCCTCCATAAATGTCTGATAACATTTGATACAATTTTCCAAAAGGCAGGCAATTGTCAATGGTCCTACTCCCCCAGGAACTGGCGTAATAAAAGCCGATTTCGGATAAACCGACTCATAATCGACGTCACCGCAAATAACGCCATCAATCTTGGAAATCCCCACATCAATGACAACCGCTCCATCTTTAACGTGTGTTCCGTTAATCATTTTCGGTTGTCCCGTCGCCACTACAAGAATATCGGCTTGATTAGTAATCGCTGGTAAATTAGTGGTTTTGGTATGACAAATCGTAATCGTTCCGTTTTCTTTTAATAACAAGGCTGCCATTGGTTTGCCAACAATCGTGCTTCTTCCAATGATAACACAGTGTTTTCCAGCAATTGGAATTTCATATTTTTTAAGAAGTTTTATGATTCCCAACGGCGTGCAGGGAACAAGTCGTGGTCTGCCATTGGTCAAAGCGGCGACATTTTCGGGTGTAAATCCATCAACATCTTTATGCTTATCAATCAAAGCAATAATCTTATCGGGATCAAGGTGTTTTGGAATTGGTAGTTGTAAAAGAATTCCATGAACCGCGGTGTCAGCGTTCAATTCTGCGATTATCGTTAATAACTCCGCCTCTGAAATTGTAACCGGTTTTTGGATAACGGTGCTTTTGATGCCCGCTTTTTGACAAGCGGCCTCTTTACCCTTAACATACGATTGACTGGCTGGGTCTTCACCGATTAAAATCACCGCTAAATGCGGAACGACATGATATTTTTCCACTAACTTGCCGACTGTCGTCTTGATTTGGGCCCTGATTTCAAGAGCTAATGCTTTCCCATCTAAAATCACTGCCACGTTATTCACCATCCTCAAAAAGATATGTGTCCACAATTTCACCAAAATATAGTGTATGATAATTATTGGTTGGATAATAGCGTTTTTTAATTATATCAGGAATTTGATCCTGATTTAATTGTTGCCTATATAATATCTTACACTCATAGTGTAATTCACACTCGCCGACTACTGGGGTCTTTATCGTCCTGCCAGAAACGGGCGTAAGATGACAATAAGAAAATTTATTGTTTATTTCCCGCATTGATTTCGTTCCGCATATTTTTAAAGCATCCATCATGTCATGGTTTATCGGGACGCTGATTGTAAATTCATTTGCTTTTTCAATTATTTCATATGTTGCCCGATTGTTTCGCACCAAAATCATCATCATTGGTTTTCCCCAAACAACATTGATTCCGCCCCATCCGATGACCATTGTATTGATTGTTTCGTTAAATGCCGTGGTTAGAAAGACGCCCTTTGCCATTTTATCTTGTAAAACTTTGGCATAATCATTACTGCCACACGTTTTTATCATTTTTGCCACACCCTTCATTTGATAATTATAACACAATCCCATGACGGATAAAAGATAAACCGAATCGTTCTGAACGAACAAATAAATAATTGCCGCTTGGGTTATATTCAATGAATTTCGTGCTAAGCATCGTCAAATGTGATAAAATAATGTATTATAAATATATAAATATCTCGAAACGGTCATATTTAGAAACGGGTGATATGCAAATGGATGTTTTAATTACTCCCGGCAAACTCGCCGGCACCGTCTTGATTCCTCCGTCGAAAAGCGAATCTATTCGCGCCATAATTGCCGCTTCTATTGCTAAAGGCAAAAGTATTATTTCCAATGTTATTTACAGCGATGATATTTTGGCCACCATCGGAGCAATGGAAAAAATCGGCGTCAAATTTATTAAAAACGCCCAGCAGTTGATTGTTAGTGGTGTCGGTCGTGTATGCTTATCTGACGATAATTTTATTGATTGTAATGAATCAGGAGCGACGCTTCGTTTTTTAATCCCGCTGCTGTCATTAAGTCGACAAAAAGTGGTTTTTACCGGCAAGGCTTCTTTACTTCGTCGCCCGATGTCAGTATATGATAATATGTTTAAACAAATGGATATTTCCTTCCAGGTCAACGACCGTAATATCATTATGAACGGCTCTTTGATTCCTGGGTACTATGAATTGCCTGGTAATATCAGTTCTCAATTCATCTCTGGATTACTATTTGCATTGCCGTTATTAAAAGGTGATTCTGTCGTCAAACTAACAACGGTTTTTGAATCGGAAGAATATGTCACCATGACTGTATCAATGTTAAAACAATTCGGGATTGTGATTGATGCTGTTGGTGATGATGAATTTCGTGTACAGGGAAATCAAACTTATACTCCCGCTAATTTTACTGTTTCTGGTGATTTTACTCAAATGGCGATTTTTGCGGTTGCGGGGATGATGCATGGGGATATTACTTGTTTAAATATCGGCTTAGATACAACGCAACCAGATCGACGAATTTTAGAATATTGTCAACAGATGGGAGGCACTTTCCAAACGCTTGATAATGGCTACTTCTTTTACAAATCTGATTTAAATGGCATCTCCGTCGATATCGGTCAATCCCCTGATTTGGCAACGGCCCTCGCGCTTTTAGGCGCAATATCAAAAGGAACAACGATAATTGATAACGCCATCCGTTTGCGTTATAAAGAATCCAATCGCTTGCTTTCAATATATGAAACCTTAAAAACGTTTGGTGTCGATGTAGAAATGACCGAAACTAGCTTGATAATCCACGGCCCTTCGGTTTTTGGCGGTGGAACGCTGGAATCATATAATGATCATCGGATTGTCATGATGGCAACAGTTGCTTCGTCATTTTGTCAAAAACCGGTTTTAATCAAAAACGCTGAAGCCATTACAAAATCCTATCCGGATTTCTTTGCCGACTATGCTAAAATTGGCGGTAATTTTACATTAATCGAGGGATGATTCAATGCCTAGCCTTGTAATTAATTCTTCCAAAAAACAATATGAAATATTGATTGAAAACGGCCTGTTGGACCATTTGGAATCCCATCTGGATCCTGCCGTTTTTTACATCATGATTGCTGATGATCAGATTCCTGATATCTATCTAAATCAAATTGCGGTAGCAACACCCAATCATATAATTATTCGCTTTCCCGCTGGGGAACCGAATAAATCCGTATCTACTTTTAATCATATTATCAATCAACTTATTGTTCATAACGTCCAAAAAGATGCTTGTATTTTAGCTGTTGGCGGTGGCGTCACCGGTGATTTATCCGGTTTTGTTGCTTCTGTATATATGCGTGGAATTCCATACATTCATATTCCCACAACTCTCTTAGCACAAATTGACTCATCGGTCGGCGGGAAAGTCGCCATCAATTATGAACAAGCAAAAAATATAATTGGGGCTATTTATCCTCCCCAAAAAGTCTTCATCGACCCCATTACTTTAAAAACCCTTTCTCCTCGCCATTTGATGAATGGGATGGGAGAAATGATAAAATACGGAATGATCGCCGATGAATCTCTCTTCAATCGGATTCTAACCGAAGATGTGTTCACAAATCTGGAGTCATTTATCGCTTCTGCTTTGCTAATCAAAAAACATTTTGTCGAGACGGATGAATTTGATTGTGGTATTCGTCAACAGCTTAACTTTGGTCACACCATCGGCCATGCTCTCGAAGCATATTTTGGTTATCAAAAGTATTTACACGGTGAAGCCGTTGCTATAGGCATGGTTGCTGCTGTCACCGATCCGCAAATAAAAGAAACGCTAGTTAAATGTTTACAAAAATATCATTTGCCGACCGAAAATCCCGTTGCGATAAACAAATTAAAGCCCTTTCTTCAGCACGATAAAAAGCAGATGAGAATTGTTACTGTTGCTAAAATCGGGTATGCAGAAATTATACCATCACCATTTTGAATAAAGTGAGGATCCACCATGAATACAATTGGTCAAAACGTTAAAATAACTATTACCGGAGAGTCGCACAGCGATTTTATGTCCTTGGTCATTGAAGGCCTTCCTATTGGTCTTCGCCTTGATGAAACTTTGATTCAAACTCAACTAGCAAAACGCCGACCACATGACGAGTTGACAACGGCGCGCGTGGAAAACGATCATTATCAGATTACCACTGGATTATTTGCTGGCTCGACAACCGGCGGGCCTTTAACAATTGTTGTTCCTAATGAAAATGTTCGCAAAGAGGATTATCAAAATCTTGCCAACATTCCTCGCCCGGGACATGCTGATTATCCCGCCATGATTAAATATCCTGACTTTATGAAAAAAACCGGTGGCGGAATGTTTTCAGGAAGAATGACTGTTCTATATGTGATAATTGGCTCAATTGCCAAACAAATATTAAATGGAAAAGGTATTTTTGTTGGTTCCCATATTGCTCAGATTCACAACATCAAAGATCGCTTGTTCAAACCGGAAATTATTAAAAGGGCTTTAATTGACAGATTGGAAGCGGCCGACTTTCCCCTCCTTGATGATAGTAAAGAACCATTAATGCGTGCTGAAGTCTTGCAGGCAAAAGCGGCCGATGACTCGGTCGGTGGAATCGTTGAAACTGCCATCATTGGCTTGCCTGTTGGTGTTGGCGAACCATTGTTTGATTCTGTAGAAAGCGTTCTTTCCCATTTGTTATTTTCGATTCCTGCGGTAAAAGGTGTTGAATTCGGTGATGGATTTTCGTTTGTAAAAACTCCCGGTTCCGTTGTTTCTGATGGCTATTTTTATAACGCCAAAGGGAAAATCGTTACTTTTACCAATCATAATGGCGGATTATTAGGGGGTTTATCTACGGGTATGCCCGTCGTTTTACGAACCGTCATCAAACCCACTTCATCAATTGGGATTTTACAAAAATCTGTAAATCTGAAAACAAAAGCTCCGGTAAGTATTACTGTTTCTGGGAGACATGATCCTTGCATTACGATTCGTGGTGTCCACATTGTAAACGCAACCGTATATTTTGGGATTCTTGATTTGGTGCTGGGTTTGGAAGCATCAAAAGCGAGGAAATAATATGGATGGTTTATTAGGAAAAAAACTTTCTCACAGCTATTCGCCAATTATCCATAAAGCTTTTGGTAATCCGGAATACAGGCTGTTTGAAACCTCAAATTTAGCTGCCTTTTTTGCGTCTGCGGCTTTTTCTGCTATTAATGTGACGCTTCCATATAAAGAAAAAGTGATTCCATATCTTACTCAAATTGATGATATCGCCAAACGAACACGAGCTGTCAATTTGATAATCCGAACTTCCACGGCATTAATCGGCATGAATACCGATTACTATGGGCTTAATGCTTTATTACAACATTACCATATATCTCTATTAAACAAAAAGGTCCTTATAATTGGAAACGGCGGCGCCGCAAGAACTGCTTCTGCTTTGGCTGTGGATGAAGGCTGTCAATCTGTTACCAAAATTGTCCGACGGCGCCGGGAAATTGGTGATATAAAATTTTCTGAAATTGACAAGGTCACCGATTGTGATATAATCATCAATGCAACTCCTGTGGGGATGTTTCCCAACAACGAATCACAACTTCCGCTTTTATTAAAAAAATTCACTCGTCTTGAAGCTGTTATTGATGTTGTTTATAATCCGTTAACGACAACGTTAATGACAAGCGCCAAAGACCAAAACATTCCCGCATATAATGGCTTGTATATGTTAATATCTCAAGCTCGTAAAAGTCAGGAACTAGCTTCGGGAAAACAGCTTTCCGATGATTTTATTAACCGCGTCTATCTTGATCTTCAGAAAAAAGCCTGTAATCTTGTTTTGGTTGGCTTGCCATTAGCGGGAAAAACATTTTTAGCTCGGGAGTTGGCAAAAAGATATCATAAAACATTCGTTGATACCGATGCCTTAATTGAAACTGCTTCTGAAATGCCAATAACACAAATTTTTCAAACAAATGGCGAACCCTATTTTCGCGCTTTGGAAACAAAAACAATTGAAAGTATCTATCGTTTGGGAAATCAGGTTATCGCCACTGGCGGTGGCATGATTGAAAACCAAGAAATAATGCATAAATTAAAGCAAAACGGCATTGTCATTTTCCTAGATAAGAATCCTCAGGAGATCAAAAAACTTAAAATCGTTAATCGTCCTTTGATTCATACGCCGGATGACATCATCAAATTGGCGGTTAAACGGCGACCTTTATATGAAAAATATGCCGATATAATCATCAATCCTGATTGTTCTTTAGATGACGTTATCGCAGAAATCGAGGCCAAACTAAATGAATATTTTAATAATTAATGGACCAAATTTAAACTTGCTTGGGCTTCGTGAGCCGCATATTTACGGCTCTTCTTCGTATAATGAGCTCTGTACACAACTTTTTGCATATGCAAAAACCCTTGATATCATAATTGATATTCGCCAAAGTAATCACGAGGGAATAATAATCGATTGGATTCAAGCTGATTGGTCGAAATTTGATGGTTTAATTCTTAATCCTGGGGCTCTCACTCATTATTCCTATGCTATTTTGGATTGTCTAAAAGCGGTTCCGCTTCCCACCATTGAAGTTCACTTGTCCGACACCGACGCTCGGGAACCGTTTCGGAAAATATCGGTTGTAAAAGACGCTTGTATCAAACAAATAAAAGGCAAAGGCTTCGCCGGCTATATCGAAGCTCTTGATTATTTTGCGAAAGGAAATGACATAAAATGATAATTAAATTTCGCGAAGATGCAAATCGCCAAGATATTGATTTTTTACGAGAACATTTACTGACGCTTGGTTTTGAGGTTCATGAAACCATCGGGGACACTTATACCATTTTTAGTATTATTGGGGACACAACTCGGTTTGATGCCAACAGTCTGTATGCCTTTAAATTCGTTGAAACGGTTGTCCGAATTCAGGAACCATATAAAAAAGTTAGTCGCAAATATAAGCCAACCGATACCATTGTCGATGTTGCTGGTGTGAAGATTGGGGGAAACAATGTTGTAATCATTGGCGGCCCTTGTGCCGTTGAAACCCGTGAACAAATGGATCTGATTGCCAGTCTTATCAAAACCGCCGGGGCGAGGATTCTTCGCGCTGGGGCGTATAAACCGAGAACTTCTCCATACTCGTTCCAAGGGTTAGAGCAAAAGGGTTTGCTTCTTCTTTCTGAGGTTAGAAAAAAATATCACCTTCCCGTTGTAAGTGAAATTTTATCTGCCGCCGACATTCCTTTATTTCTTGATTCTGTAGATATGATTCAAGTAGGAGCGAGGAACATGCAAAATTATGCTTTATTAAAAGAACTCGGGAAGATTAAGTTGCCAATTCTTTTAAAACGTGGTTTATCCAATACCATTGAAGAGTGGTTAATGTCGGCAGAATATATTCTCTCCGGAGGAAACGAAAATGTTGTTTTGTGTGAACGCGGCATTAGAACCTTTGAATCTTCTACCCGATCGACATTAGATATAAGCGCGATTCCGGTAATCAAAAAAATCTCTCATCTCCCAATTATTGTGGACCCTTCGCATGCATCCGGATCATGGGAATATGTTGCCTCGCTTTCTCAAGCCGCCATCGCTGCCGGGGCAGACGGGTTGCTAATTGAAGTCCATCCCGAGCCAGAGAAAGCTCTTAGTGATGGTCAACAATCTTTAAAACCAGATCGTTTCGCCGACCTTGTTATTCGTTGTCGAAGCATAGCTGAAGCTATTGATCGAACATTAATTTAAGAAACCGCTATCACGCTGCGGTTTTTTTCTTAAACCTATTTATTAATTATCATATTATGCTATACTAAAAAAAGGAGTGTGATGTGTATGAAATCAATAGTAAAATTTTTTGATGACCTGCCTTTGATTTTAAAGATTGTCGCTGCTCTACCTGGTATCGATGGTATTTGTTATGGTATCTATCGAATTGCTAAAGGCCACCTTGTTGTTGGTATCATTTGGATTTTCATTGGGGCCACAATTGGCTGGATTATCGACATTGTTACTATCATTTTAAATGGAAAGGTTACTTTCTTAGTATAATCAAAGTATAGAGGTCAAAAAAAGGAATCGATTTCCGATTCCTTTTTTGTTTTTTATACATGCTTTTTTATTATTTTAACCAGTCTTTCAATTTCGCTTAGTGGAACTGAACTGATTGCGATTCTAATCATACCCTTCATAGTAATGACGAAAACCCCATCTTTGACTAAATCTTCATAAATATTCAAATTTCCCGTGGGAATGCCGATGAAGAACCCGCCGCCATATGGCATCGTTATTAAGTTTTCTTTTTCGGCACATGCTTTGAAGAACTCAACGCGCTTCTTAAGAATTGCTCTTGCTTGCATCAATTCTGCTTTAAAGGCTTGTTTCTTGTCTTCGTTAGTAAAGATTTTTCCGATGGCACTCATAGCCGGACGATTGACGCTGGAAAAACGAGCCCGGACGCTATAATCGCCAACGCGGATGAAATCATCGATGACTTCTTGAGATTTTGATAAACCAACTTGGGCACCGACGCGGAACCCATACAAAGAAAAGGTTTTGGAGCCGCTAAAGGCAATAACTGCTAATATTCTTTCGTCCATTTGCAAATAGGTTTCAAAAATATCACGGGAGTTTTCCCATCCGGACATATCATAATCCAAATATGCTAAATCATGCAGGATAGTAACGGGGTAATTTTTACGAGCTATTTCATTTAGAACATTAATAACTTCGACCCAATCCGCCTTTGTAAGACACAACCCAGTTGGGTTGTTACAAGGATCATTTAAAACCAAAAATAACCGCTGTTGCTCTTCTGACAATGCAAGCGCTTTTTCCCGGAAATCCTTGCGGTTGAAATTATATTGTTCATCATACATCAAAAAAGTTTCGACGCCTAGGTTAGCTTCATAAGCAATGTTTTCATACGGTGTCCAATAGTTGTTGGGGATTAAGATCTTCTGCCCAAAATCATTAAAATTGTACATGGCATTACTAATGGCACCACTTCCTCCGGTAGTTGGAATAACGTTGACATGGAAGGTTTTTAAGATTGCTTCTTTGTGTGGTCCAAAAACCCAATCAACAATTCCATTACGGAATTCTGCTGTTCCATTTGCGGGAGCGTAATGATAAGTTTCTGCGTCTGTTAGTTGCGCCAGTGTGTCCGCAACTGTTTTGTACTTACAAACGTTCCCTGTTTCTAAATTAAGCATCCCGACAGTGGCGTCGATAACGTTTGGATCGAGCCGTTTCGCCGCTTTGGCTTCTTGAGATGTTTTTAAGATATTTGATACCATTTTCTTTGTTAATGCGTGTTTGCCGACAATCCGATTTTCCAATTTCATTCCTCCGTTTTGTTTGTCTTTTATTTGAAAAATGCTTTTAATGCGATCGTTTGGGTGCGATCGGGACCAATCGAAAATATTGCGATTGGTAACCCGGTGTAGTTTTCAATAGCTTTTAAATAATTTTGTGCATTGATGGGCAATTCATCAAATCGATGAATGTTGGTAATATTCTCTTTCCACCCTGGCAGTGTGACATAAACCGGTTTACACTGGCTAAATTGTCGATAATTACTGGGAACACGATCAATTATTTCCCCATCCAGTTCGTATTGAGTACATATTTTTATTTGCGGAATACCGGTGAGAACATCTAGAAGCATCACCGACAGCTCAGTTATTCCGCTTACTCGTTTGGCGTGTCGTAACGCTACTGTATCAAGCCATCCGATTCGTCTTGGACGTCCGGTTGTTGTCCCGTATTCGTGTCCTTTTTCACGTATATACTTGGCGGTATCATCTTCAAATTCCGTAGGGAAGGATCCGCTGCCAACGCGAGTGGTATAAGCTTTTGTGATGCCGATGACATCCGTGATGGCCATTGGGGATATACCACAATTCATTGGTACGGATGCGGCGGTTGGGGAACTGCTTGTTACGTACGGATATGTTCCGTGTTCAACGCATAACATAATTCCTTGTGCGCCCTCAAATAATATTTTACTGCCTTTTTCAATTTCCGCATTAAGTAAAACTGATGTATCAGTAATATATGGTTTTAGTCGCTTTCCAAAAGAAAGATATTTTTGATATAAATCTTGAAGATCATACGTTTGATGATGAAAGCATTCCAATATCGGATTGGTCATTGCCAACCCAGTTTTAAGTCCATCCATTAGTGATTCGGGATCAAGTAAATCGGCAAGGCGAATCCCGATTCGTGAAGCTTTATCGGCATATGCTGGTCCAATCCCTTTTTTGGTTGTTCCAACCGCGGAACTGCCTTTGATATCTTCCCATAAACTATCTAATTCCAGATGATAAGGCATAATACAATGGGCCCGATCAGAAATATATAATTGATAATTGGTAATGCCTCGGCTGGCGAGTTCATCAATTTCCCTAAATAAAGCAATCGGCTCAATTACCATTCCGTTAGCCATAATGTTTTTTGTTTGCGGATTAAAAACCCCAGAAGGAATAAAATGCAGCGCAAATTTTTGATTGTTGAAATTGATGGTGTGCCCGGCGTTGTTTCCACCTTGACTGCGGACAACAACATCGGCATCAAGAGCTAAATAATCGGTGATTTTTCCTTTTCCTTCGTCTCCCCATTGGGTACCAACGACAACGATTCTTTTCCCCATCGATTTCATCCTTTCAAAACAACACAGTTATTATATCACAAGCCTTTCCAGAAAGAAAGACTGACAATCTCGACAAATAGAAAAGCCGTCTTTTTTTTGGACGGCCATTCATTTTAAAGGATTGTGATTTATTGGTTAAAAATTATATCGTTTGTCACAAGACTAAACTGTTTTGTCCTTACTTATTTTTTTTGCGATATCGCGGGCAATCCAAACCCCATTCGCTCCCGCTTGGGCAAGGCCCCTTGTAATCCCGGCCCCATCCCCACCAACATAAAGTCCTTCAACTGGCGTTTCAAAATGATCATTTACTTCTGGTCGAGCGGAATAGAACTTCGCTTCAACACCATAAAAAAGCGTGTGCTCGGAGGCAATTCCTGGGCTTACATGATCTAACGCTTCAATCATTTCCATGATCGACCTTAATGATTTATAAGGTAGAACAAGGCCTAAATCCCCTGGTACGGCTTCTTTTAAGGTTGGAACGACAAAACCTTCACGAATCCTTTTTTCAGTTGATCTTCGACCGTTTTTTAAATCCCCATATCGTTGAACAATGACTGACCCATTACTTAGCATGTTGGCTAATCGTGATACCCCATGAGCGAATTCGTTAGGTTGATTGAATGGTTCAGTGAAATTATGGCTAACAAGCAAAGCAAAATTGGTATTATGGCTGCCTAATTTATGATCAGAATAGGCATGTCCGTTGGCTAGTATTGTTCCACTAAAGTTTTCTACAACAACATGCCCCGAGGGATTAGAACAAAAGGTCCTGACTTGAGTTCCTATGCTGGTTCGATAGATAAATTTTCCTTCGTATAAATTTTCGTTGATTTCCTCCATAATTTCATCATTTGTTTCAACTCTTACCCCAATATCAACATGGTTGGTATGCATTGGAATATGGTTCTCATGACATAAATCTGATAGCCATTGTGATCCGTCTCTTCCTGGTGCGATAACGACTTTGTTAGCAAAAATTGTTTCCCCACAATCCAAGACAACCCCTTCGACCTGTCCGTCTTTAATTAATACTTTTTTTACTTCAGCTTGAAATCGCATCTGAATTTTTGTTTGCAGATATTCGTACATGTTCTTCAAAATTTGAAGATTAGTTTCGGTTCCTAAATGACGAACCCGAGCCCGAAGCAGTTTTAAGCCAACCGCCAATCCTCGTTTTTCAATTTCCCGGACTTTATCGGTCATAGGATCAGTAATCGTTTTTGGCGCACCAAAACGCAAATTGACAGAATCCACATAATTTATTAATTCCTCGAGTGTATCGGCATCAAGATATTCCGTCATCCAGCCACCAAACTCGCTGGTTATATTAAATTTGCCATCTGAATAAGCTCCTGATCCGCCGAAACCATTAGTAATCGAACAATTAGGCAAACAGCCCGTTGTCCCATCCGGCCGCACCGGACATTTGACAATTTTTTTCTCATTAATTGGACATTTACGATGGTAAATATCGTTTCCTTTGTCGATTAATAATATCGAAAAATTGTGATTTTGTTCCCATAATTCATATGCTGTCATAGACCCGGCAGGTCCGGCGCCAACGATAATGACGTCTACTTTCTGTTCCATAAAATCACCTCTTGAGTAAACCGATATGATGATATCATTTACAAGCTGATAAATCAAGAAACTGGGCAAAGAAAAATGGAGTTTTCTCAACTCCATTTAGATATTGTCAATTTAATTTACTCAGTTCGAACTGGCAAAATCAATTGAATCAATCCTGGATCCATATCGCCTTCGATAATAAATGGACGAATTTCACCAGTAAATTTAACGGAGACTTGGTCCGAAACAAATGTTTTTAACGCATCCAAGAAATATTTAGAACTAAAAGCAATTTTAATCGGAATCCCAACTGCCTTTTCCAATGGGTAAACTTCTTCAATGACTTTTCCAATTTCGGGAGAATTAGAGGTTATTTCGATGACATTATCCGCTCTGAGGAAAAGTTTTACGATGCTCGCACTTCCTTCGCGATTGGATAGCAAAGAAGCTCTTTCAATAGCAACAGTCAAATCCGTTTTGTTAAATTTGATCACAATCGGAAATTCAAGCGGAATTAATCTAGATGTCTCAGGGAAATTTCCGTCGAGAAGTCGTGATTGAAATAAAACGTTTCCGTATTCGAACAGAATTGATTTGTTATCCAAATGAATAAGCACTTCATCAAGTGGTGCTTCTAAAATCTTGATTAACTCATCAAGACTGCGCGCGGGAATAACAACATTCATGTTTTCAAAATTCGTCGGGATATCGACAAGTTTCTGACTTAGTCGGAAAGAGTCGGTGGCAATCGCGACCAATTTTTGTGCTTCTACACGAATATTTACTCCAGTCAAGATTGGCCGATTTTCGATTGTAGATGCTGCAAATGTCGATTGACGAATAACTGTTTTTAAAACCTTAGAATCCATCTTTATTGGATTATCATTCAAAACGAAATCGATTTGCGGATAATCTTCAACATTTAGCATGTTAAGTGTAACATCAGAATTGCCGGCAACAATTCTAAGCATATTATTGTCAATTACCGACATATCAAGTTTGATACCATCTAACTTACGAATAATTTCTACAAAGTATTTCCCAGGAATCAAAACTTCACCGGTTTCTTCGACAACCAAACTTTCGTCTTTCAACGACAATTTGATCGATATCTCAGAATTACTGGTAATCATAATTAATTCGTTTTGATAGACTTCAAGTTTAATGCCTTGAAGATACGGGGCTGGGGTTTTGGTCGATAAAGCTTTTTGAACAATCAATAACTGGTTGAGAATTTGTTCTTTGTTAATGGTAAACTTCATAAGCGACCTCCTGTATAATTAAATAATATTTTTTGAATGATTATGATGATTAGGTCCGTGGAATTTGTTGACAAAAGCAGGAAATATTACAAGTATATTATACCATATAGCGCGTGTATAGTACATATATTAATGGGTTTTATCCACAAATTAGGCCTTTTTCCCACATTTAATCAACAGTTTATCAATGTCCTCTTTTTTTGTTTTATCTGACTGAAGATCATTGGAAATTTGCTCGATACTATATATAACTGTGGAATGATCTTTATTATTGAAAATTTGACCGATTTTTTTATATGTCAAATCATATAGTTCTTTTAAAATATACATTGTTACTTGGCGGGGAAAAACAAACTGTTTTGTTCTTTTATTCGATAAAAGATCCGTTGTTGTTATGTGATAATAAGAACTAACAATATCGAGCACAGTGTTGAAATTACCATTATTAATTGCTTTGTTAGAAATATTCTTGGAATTTATAAGGTTTTTTAACGCTTCTTCGGCATTAGCAATGGTGAATTTATAATCAAAAGCAGTACAATAAAATAAAACTCGTTTTAATGCTCCTTCAAGTTCGCGAACATTATTATCAAAAATACTGGCAATATATTCTAAAACTTCATGGGGGATTAATTCAGGATCCGATGTTTCTGCCTGTAATTTCTTTTTTAAAATCAAAATACGGTGATCAAGACTTGGACGATTAATGTCAACAGATAAGCCCCATTCAAACCGACTTGTCAGTCGCGACATGATGTCATAGAGTTCTGAAGCTGGACGATCAGAAGTAATGACAATCTGTTTGTTATTATCCTTGAGACGTTCGAAGATTTTGAAAAACTCCAATTGTGATTGCGTTTTACCAGCTAAGAATTGAATATCATCAGCTAATAAAATATCAACATTTTCATATTTCTTAGCAAAATCATCAAAAGTTTTTTTGGCGCTCGCTCTTCCGTAATCCTCAATGAATTGATCAGTCTTTAGATACAAGACCTTCATGTTAACATCGTTTTCAAGAATATAGTTTCCAACGCACTGCATTAAATGGGTTTTGCCCAAACCGACCTCTCCGAAAATGTATAACGGATTAGCGAATACCCCAGGTTGATCTGCCACTTTGGTTGCAGAGGTATACGCAAGGCGATTACTTGCTCCAACAACGAAATTGTCGAACGTATATAAATTGTTCAACCCAGTTTTGTATTTGTTTTCCAAACCCTGTTCGGGAACATTAATTGCATAGGAAGCCTTCGATAATTCTTCAGCGGCCTGCTCTTTGGAGATAATTTTGAACATATGTTTAACATCAAGATATTCGTTTAACATGGCATTTAGACGATTGAGATAAAAAGCGTCGATTTTGCCTTTGACGAACGAATTCGGAGCTATCAAATATACATAATTGTTTACAACCTTGAAAACGTTGGTAATTGCGGCGAAAGTTTCATTGAAAACGTCTTCTTCCAAAGTCATCTGCAATTTGTACTTGATTTTTTCCCAAATTTTTTCGAAATCTTCCATGCGTCAGTACCTCATATTATAATATCACTATATCATATTGATTTGAAAATTGGAGAAAAAGTTTTCCACAAAAAATGTGGATAAAAATGAAAAGATTGGCCGGTTTTTAACAGGAAATGTGGAAAAAAAATCTCAAAGAATAGCGGTGAAATCGGGTTTTCCACCACTATGGAAAAAGCCGTTATAAACATCTTTGTGGAAAGATTAAATATATAGCCAAACGGCTAAATCGAGAGAAAAATTTACTGTGGAATTAATCTTTATGAAAAGAAGATGAAAAGACCAAGCAATTTAAATAATGTTTGACATCGATATAAAAATTAAGTATAATGATGGAGCATAGTTTTTGGAAGGAAAGCAAGGAGGTGTTGATAGTGGCAAAAATGACATATCAACCAAGCAAAATCAAACGAGTTAGAACCCATGGGTTTCTATCAAAAATGGCAACCGCGAACGGTCGTAAAGTTCTAGCTAGACGCCGTGCTGCCGGACGTAAATCGTTGACGGTTTCTGATCGTTAACACCAATCGCTGATTAATAGCATTTACCAAAACACCTGAAGCCACCCGAATATAAGTATCATTTATTGGGATGGCTTTTTGTTTATTCAGCGGGGGATGCGGATGAAGAAAGATTATCGCGTCAAACGAAACACAGAAATAGTGAAAATTATCAACAAAAGAGATAGCGTCGGTGACGGTTTTTTTGTGGTTTACAAAGCCAATAATCTTCATACCGGACATTTTCGCTATGCAATAAGCGTCTCAAAAAAATTTGGAATTGCAGTTCAACGAAATTTAGTTAAACGGCGCGTCCGTGAAGTTGTGGATGCGACAAAATTCAATGACATTGTTGATTTTCTAATCGTCATCAAACCGGCATCGAATAAATTATCTTTTGCCGAAATAACTACCGATTTGCATAAACTATTCGCTCGCGCGAAAATAATTGAGGGATAACATGAAGAAAACCAAAATCTTAGGAATTATTTTATTAGCAATTGTCGGTCTTTTTACTCTTACTGCTTGTGGAAACAAAGAGGGGGTTGCAAACTACACCAACTTTACCAATATTGTTGTGACGGATCCATTAGACGCCACCGTTATTCCGTCAACGTACATTGATGTCACCAACACGCTTGTTGGTCCAGCCACCGATACGAGTTTATTTGACTCCACAACCGGAAACGGTATTCTCCGATGGAGTTCGGAGTCAGAAGGCTATGATTTTACGGTTACCTTTACCAATTGGGTTGCGTCGGATAAAACTCCGATTGAAGAAACAAACCTATATGCAAGTGACAATTTAACCCCGCTTGGGATTAAAACCGCTTGGACCGAATGGATTCTTTTACAAATCGGCACTTTCACTTACCACGCAAGCAATCTCTTCGGATTACTTGGTGATACGTACCTTTATTGGCTTGGCTTGCTGCTCATGACATTGTTGATTAGGACATTGGCTTGGCCGGTTTATGCTAAAAGCAATGATATGACATTAAAGATGCAATTAGCACAACCGGAATTAAACCGAATTCAAGAAAAGTACAAAGGCCGGACGGATCAAGCTTCGCAACAACGAATGCAAATGGAAACAATGGAAGCATACAAAAAATATAAAATCAATCTATGGGGCTGTTTAATGCCATTATTACAGATGCCGATTTTTATTGCCATGTATAGTGTTGTTCAAAGATTCCCCCACACCCCAGAATCGACATTTGGAGGGGTTGACGGAATTATGAATACTAGTTTCTTATGGACGCATCTTGGTAATGTAGAAATGTTACCAAATTTACCTTTAGCACTCATTGTAGGGGGAACAATGTTCCTTAGTCAATGGCTGATGCAAAGACGGCAAGCGGCAGCACAAAAAAATAATCGCTCACCTCAGAGCGCTCAAGCAAAACAAACAGCTAAGACCATGAAATTCATGATGTATTTCATGGTTGTTATGATGGCATACATTGCCATTGGTAATGCAGGTATCGCATTTTATTGGATCATCGGCAACTGCTACCAATTATTACAAAGCGAGCTCAATTATCGACGTCTGGATGCTAAAAAAGCCAAATTGGCTGCGCGAATGTAAGGGGGAATAAATATGAAAACATTTCGATTTGAAACAAAAGTTTTAAATGATGCAACACTTAAGTTTGCTGCGGATGAAATGAAAGTTAATCAAGAATATGTTTCTTTAAAAGTTGTTGAGGAAAAACATGGATTACTAGGATTAAATAAAAACTATGTTGTCGAGGCCGTTGTAAATTTTGATCCAATAAATGATTCAATCCGCTTTTTGCAAATGATTTTAACGGATATGGAAATTAAAGCGATTGTGGAAGCTCACCAAGGTGAAGAAAACAACTTTACATTTACCATTGACGCTGAAGAAAACCCAATTTTGATTGGTCGTAATGGTAAAACGCTTGACGCTATTCAAACCCTTCTAAAAAATTATATTAACATCTTTACCGATGAGCACTATATGGTTTTAGTAGATATCGGCGGATATAAAGAACAACGAAAAAAACAATTGGAAATATTAGCAACCAAAACAGCCAAAGAAGTCGCTAAAAGTCGGATTAGTGTTTGTTTGAACAAAATGAACGCTTATGAACGTCGAGTTATCCATACTAAACTTTCTGATTGGCGAGATGTCACAACGGAGTCCGAGGGCGAAGAGCCGAATCGGTATGTCGTTATTCGTCCGAAAGCTAAATAATATGCGGTTGGTTGTTGGTCTCGGTAACCCGGGAAAAGAATACGAAAAATCGAAGCATAATATAGGCTATATCTGCTTGGATGCGTTTGCAAAAGCCAATAATATCAAGTTTTCACGATCAATCAAATTTCATGGTGAAATCATCCAACTTAAAACCGCGATTTTGTTAAAACCGCGAACATTTATGAATAATTCTGGGCTCGCAGTTTTGGCTGTTGCTGATTATTTTCACATCGAACCAGAGAATATTTTGGTTTTCTCAGACGATCTTGATTTGCCATTTGCAAAACTAAGACTACGAGAAAAAGGTGGAGCCGGGGGACATAACGGTCTGCGATCGATAATTGAATATCTTAATACCGGCGATTTTCGAAGGTGCCGAATTGGAATCGATCGCGACGAAAACCAAGATGTCATCAATTATGTTTTAGGCAAGTTTTCCAAAGCACAAAGCCAAGAAATTGCTTCATTGACAATCGTAACAAACGATATCATCACTCAATACATCAATGAAATTGATTTCGATACAATTATGAACAATCATAACGGTCAAAACACAGTTAAAAACACATAAGAATGACTGTGTTTTTTCTTTGGATCACGTAAATAAAGCGTTATTATGCCAAAAAAACCATTTCATGATTGAAATTTCCGCCACGCATAATGACGCGGGTATATAGACAGTGATATAATAAATAAAACATATAATATACGGAGGTACTCAGATGGAAAAAACAGTAATTGCATTTAATAAAGAAGTATGGAGAATAACCTGGAAGGGAATTAAACAAAATTTTGTAATATACTTTGTATTACTATCAATTTCGCTCGTTGCTTTAGCTACGATTATTTTGGCGCCGATGGCGATTAGAGTATTAGTTGGCATGCATGAGATGCTAATTGTTGAGGGGAAAATTGATTATCGAAAATTACTTTCTCAAGCAGATGATGACAAAAATTATTTTAAAGTACTTCTAGTCATTATCGTTGAATTGGTCGCCATCGCCGGCGGAACAATTATGTTTATTGTCCCAGGGATTGTCATCGCTTTATCGCTTGTGCCAGTTAATTACTTATTATATAAAAAGATGAATCCGTCAATAAGCGCCCTTGTTACCACTTCAGTGGAAACGATGCGCGGACAAAAAACCCGATTATTTCTCTCATTACTAATTCCATCGCTTGGTTTTGGAATCATCTATGCTGTTTTAGGCGTCGGAATATACTTATTGAATCTAGTGTCAATCTTTTTAACAATACCATTGTTATTAGTTGTGATTGCGGTTTCGTTATTTGCCATGATGTATTTCTTTATTATGCTTGTGGCTTTTGCTCGTAATGTCTGTGAAAAACCCGCCCAACCAACATTGACGGCATAACTTTTTTTGAAAGGTCTGATTGGATGAACGCTCTTGTGACTGGTGCCTCAAGTGGAATTGGCAAAGCAATCGCCGAAGAATTGGCGAAAAAAAAAATAAATCTATTCCTTGTTGCTCGCCGACAGGCAGAACTAGATGAAATCAAAGTATCACTTGAGTCACGATACGGAATCAAGGTTTTTGTTAAAACCTTTGATTTATCTACCGAAGCAAACTGCTTTGCTCTTTTTGAAGCGTGTAAAAACGATCAGTTAGAAATTGTCATCAATAATGCTGGGTTTGGATGCATTGGTTTGTTTGAAAATATTGAGCTTGACACGGAATTAAAAATGCTCCGACTTAACATTATGAGTGTTCATATCCTGACAAAACTGTTTGTGAGGTCAATGAAACAAGGCGTTATTTTAAATGTCGCAAGTATGGCCGGCTTCATTCCAACGCCAAACATGGCCGCTTATGCGGCTTCGAAAGCATACGTATATAACTTCAGCGAAGCAATTAATTATGAATTAAAACGAACTAAAAAGAAAGTTCGCGTTTTATCACTATGCCCAGGGCCAGTTAACACGAATTTTGCTAATGTTGCGGGGGCAAAAACGGAATTTAAAGGAATGAGCGCCGAAAAGTGTGCAAGAATCGCCGTCCGTGGCATTGAAAGACACAGACATCATATTATTCCCGGGTTAGGAATGAAACTGACAAAATTTTTTGTTCGCTTTCTTCCGTTGGGGATAATTTTACCGATGGCCTTTATGATTCAATCAAAAAAGGATGAGATTTCCTAAAAGCAATTGTTTTTGGGGAAATCGATTGTCAAAAAAACTGCAGATATCCCGGCGAGTCGCGTAGACTCGCCAAAAGTGCGTGAGGTGATTGCGATGAAAACCATTATTAAGTATTTACACAAAACCAAACCATTTCAAGATTTAATCAGAAGCGTCAAAAACCCTGGATCAAAAACAATAATTAAAGACAGTTCAGAAGAGACAGCTATTGTCATGATTTTGGATGTTTATTTTCATACGCAATCAGCATTAGTGGTTGCCACGCCAAACCTGTTCAAAGCACAACAATTATATGACAAATTATCACTGATTCTTACTGATGATGAATTGACCTTTTTCCCACAGGATGAGTTTGTAACTAGCGAAATGTTAGTTAGTTCCAACGAATTCAAAATGGAAAGGATCAATGCAATCCAAGATATTTTGAATCGAAAAAGGCAAATAATAATAACACATACCGCCGGACTATTGAAACCACAGATGCCCAAAGAAAAATGGAAAAATGCTGTTTTAGAAATAACTACTGGTCAAGATTATTCCTTAGAAATACTGACCAAAACGTTAGTTCAATACGGTTTTAAACGGGAATATACTGTCGAAAAACCGGGAGATTTTAGCTTAAGGGGCGGGATTCTCGATATTTTTCCATTGAATAAGCTAGAACCGTATCGTTTTGATTTTTTCGGCGAAACGGTCGAAACAATCAAAACATTTGATATTGAATCGCAAAGATCGATAAAGCCAATATTATCAATCCAAATTTATCCAATGTTTGAGTTCTTTTATACGGAAGACGAGTTAGAAAAACTCATCACCAAGATTGAAGCGAAATGTAATACAGAGTGTTTTTCTCCCGAGGCTTTTTTGAAAATTGAACACGATAAAGAATCATTGAAACAGCACAGTGAGTTAGATAGGCTTGCTCGTTATATCCCCTTTGTAAGCGGAAAACAGACGACAATTCTTGACCTTCTCGACAATAAGACGCTTTTCTTTGTGGATTACACACGCGTTTTAGAGCAATATGACATGATGAAAAACGAAGTATCTGATTGGTATATGTCAACGAACGACTACCCGAAAATGGGGTTTGAAATGATATATGACCTTCACGCTTTACATGCCGATAATACGGTATATTTTGATTTTCTTGATCATCAGTATGCACAAACATTTGATTCTACCATTCAGATGTATCATCACGAATCCAATCGATACGACGGCGACTTCACAGCTCTAAAACGGGATTTGTTGAGTTATCTGGGCAAAATTACGGTTTTATTGGCGGTGAAATCCCTTAAAACAAGAACCAATCTCACAGAATGGCTTGAAAGCGAAGCTATAGCATATCAGTTAATTGGTTCCAAAGAGGCCCTTATTGAAAATGCAATCAACATCGTTGTTTCGGAAGCGATTATTGATGTGAATTTTATTGAATATGGGCTTGTAGTTATTACTGAAAGAGGCTTGACAAAAAAGCAAAGTGCGCCAAGAAAAGGAAAGTACGTTTCTGTTTATCAAAATACAAAGCGTCTGTATTCGGTTAATGATTTAAAACCGGGTGATTTTGTTGTTCATTATGATTATGGAATCGGTAAATTTATCGAAATAAAAACGATGGAACTCGGATCGACAAAAAACGACTACATTCACATCGAATACCGAGATAATGACAAATTATATATCCCAATCGATGCCATCAATCAAATACAAAAATACGCCGGCAGCGAAGGGTTTGCGCCCCGACTAAGTAAATTGGGAGGAACAGATTGGGCCAAGACAAAGCAACGCGTTCGCTCAAAAGTTAAGGATATTGCGGACAAATTGATCAGTTTATATGCCAGCCGAGAAAAAAGCGTTGGGTATGCCTTTTTGCCAGACAGCAGCTTACAAGGTGAATTTGAGGGCGATTTCGAATATGAAGAAACACCCGATCAAATTAAAGCGGTTAATGACGTAAAACATGACATGGAATTGAACCGGCCAATGGATCGATTACTATGTGGTGATGTCGGTTTTGGAAAAACAGAAGTTGCATTAAGGGCTGCTTTTAAAGCGGTAACAAGTAACAAACAAGTTGCCTATTTAGCACCTACTACCGTTCTTTCAAAACAACATTATCAGACTTTTTTGCACCGGATGGAACAATATGGAATCAATGTTGCTATTTTGAATCGGTTTGTTACTAAAAGCGAACAAAAAAAGATATTGGAGCGCTTAAAAGTCGGGGCAATTGATGTATTAATTGGAACCCATCGGATATTAAGTGGTGATGTAATTTTCAAAGATTTAGGATTACTCGTTATTGATGAAGAACAACGTTTTGGGGTTGAACACAAGGAGAAAATTAAGGAATTCAAAGTCAATATTGACGTTCTATCATTATCAGCCACACCCATTCCTCGCACTTTGCAAATGGCGATTATGGGAGTGAAAAACATGTCACTTTTAGAAACGGCGCCGGAAAATCGTTATCCAATTCAAACTTATGTTTTAGAACGAAACGAGACAATCATTAAGGATGCTATAGAGCGGGAATTGGCCAGAAAAGGCCAAGTATTCTATATTTACAATCGTGTTGACGACATAGAACTAGTGGCGATAAAAATCAAAAAATTAGTTCCAGAGGCAAAAGTGAAAACCGCTCATGGACAGATGAACAAATTAGAATTAGAGACAGTTGTAGATGATTTTATAAACCAAAAAATTGATGTTTTAATTTCCACAACAATCATCGAAACGGGAATCGATATTCCTAATGCAAACACACTTATAATTCATGAGGCGGATCGCTTGGGGTTGGCTCAACTTTATCAAATACGCGGTCGGGTCGGAAGATCAAATCGGATTGCGTATGCATATCTTATGTACACAAAAAACAAGATATTGACGGAAGATGCAGAAAAAAGATTGAAAGTAATCAAAGAATTTACCGAACTAGGAAGCGGATTCAAAATAGCCATTCGGGATTTATCGATACGTGGTGCCGGTGATGTTTTAGGCAGTGAACAATCGGGTTTCATTGATTCTGTTGGGATCGAACTATACATGAAGATTTTAAAAGAAGAAATCGCCACACGGCAAGGAAGTTCCGTTGAACCAGCGAAAACCGCAAAAGTCAAGGCTCAGGTCTCAAAGTATATTGATAATGAATATATCGGCGACGATTTTGTGAAGATTGAAATGCACGATAAAATCACGGCCATTAATTCCATTGAGGATATTCACAACTTAGAAAACGAGTTTATTGATCGCTTTGGTAACTATACTGACGAATTGGAAATATACATGTACGAAAAATTATTTGAGAAGTTGTCCGCTAGGATTGATGTCGAAAAAATGATTGAGACAAAAACCAACGTGACGCTTATCATAACTATGGAGGGATCAAAAAAATTAGCGGGAGATAAACTATTTATTACCGGCATAAAAATTTCAAAATTTCTCCGATTTGCATATAAATCAGAACGGATTAATATCATCATAGATACGGTTGGACTTCATAAACATTGGCTATATACTGTCTGTGAATTTTTAGAAAGCATCGCTTAATATTGTCTCTTATAAGAATTGGCGAAAACGCTAGAGAAAAATAGCGTTTTTCTTTTTGTTTTCGTTTCTCAATCATGAAAATAAACATTGAAAATTATATAATTATATTATATAATATAATAGACGAAAATATCTTCCAATATCTCCCCTACTACGGAGTTGATGAAAATGAAAGCCATAAAAATCACAAGCGAATATATTACCCTTGGACAATTACTTAAATTCGCTGATGTTATTCAAAGCGGAGGGGAAACAAAATTCTTTCTTTCCAAAAATAAAATTTGGGTTAATCACGAGTTAGAAGCTCGGCGTGGAAAAAAATTATATCCAGGCGATCAAATCAAAATCAATGATGAAATCATGCTTGAAATCGTGAAGCAACAATGAAAATTAAAACTGTTGCCCTGACCAATTTCCGAAACTATCGGAAGCAAATCGTGACACTTGGCCAGGGCCTTAATTTTATCATTGGGTCAAACGGAGAAGGAAAAACTAATTTTCTCGAAGCACTCTATGTATTAAGTTTAGTCAAATCATACAAAGCTGCGGACCGTGACTTGATTTTGAACGGGAACGGGCCATCACGTATTGTGGCAACGCTTGAAACCAGCACAAAAACCATTGAACTGGCTGTTGCGTTTTCAGAGACAGGAAAAGCGGCATCATTTAACCGACAGGCCGTGGATCGTTTAAGCGATTATATCGGAATTATGAATGTCGTTTTGTTTACGCCCGAGGATATGACGCTCGTTAAGGGCGGACCGGCAGACCGACGGTACTTTATTGATGTTGTTTTGGGACAAGTTGACAAGGATTATCTATATGATTTAACACAATTTAAACACGCTTTAAAACAACGCAACGAATTACTAAAGCAAATGCAAGATAAAAAGATAAATGATTTAGTCGTTTTAGAAGTAATAACTGAACAGATGGCCGATTATGGCTCTAAAGTAATAATTAAACGGAAAGCATTTATCGAACAATTAAGTAAAAACGCGAGTGAGATGTATCGTTATCTCACAAGTAAAGACGACACGATGGTTGTTAAATATGCGCCTTCGATTACCAATGATTATCGTCAAGAACTAAAAGCTAAAATCGCTACTGATTTATCTTCGGGAACAACGAATTATGGTCCACACCGCGATGATATTGAATGGGTTTTGGCGGGTCAAACAGCTAAATTCTATGCTTCGCAAGGCGAACAACGATTAATTGTCTTATCAGTATGCATGGCATTATGCAATTATTATGCAGAAATCAAATCCGATCGACCGATTTTTCTTCTTGACGATGTTTTCAGCGAGTTGGATGCAGAAAAGCAAAACCGGTTAATCCAATACTTATTGAAATCAGAGAGCCAAGCGATTATTACCGCGACTTCACTCATAGAAATCGCTGATATCTATAAACAACAAGCAAAAATATATCACGTTTTTAAAGGAAGCATCAGGGAGGAACAACAACATGGACAATCATAAAGAAAAGTACACTGCAGAAAACATCCAAATCTTGGAAGGCTTAGAAGCTGTAAAAAAACGTCCGGGAATGTATATTGGTACTACTGGCCCTCGCGGAATGCATCACTTGGTATGGGAAATTGTCGATAATTCAGTTGATGAGGCTTTAGCCGGTTATGCAAGCAAGATTTCCACCGAGATTTTACCAGGAAACATTATCCGAGTTGAAGACAACGGACGGGGAATCCCAGTTGAAGTCCATCCAAAATCGCATCGGCCGACGGTCGAGACGGTTTTTACTGTTTTACATGCGGGAGGCAAATTTGACCACAACTCCTATAAAGTGTCTGGAGGATTGCATGGCGTTGGCGCTTCGGTCGTAAATGCATTAAGCGCATTTATGGATGTTGAAGTTCATATTGAAGGAAAGATGTATTCGATTCGCTTTGAACATGGGTTTGTCAAAGAAGAACTCAAATATATTGGAGATACCGATAAGTCAGGAACAATTGTTTCTTTTTTAGCAGATCCAGAAATCTTTACTGAATCGCAAGAATATGAATTTGAGCAACTTCGTATTCGCATCCAACAATTGGCATTTTTAAATAAAGGAATTACTTTCTCAATTAAAGATTCGCGGGATCCAAACAATATCGCTTATAAAGAATATACCTGTGAGGGTGGCGTTCGGGAATATGTATCCTTTCTTAACCAAGGAAAGGAGCTTGTTCACCCAACAGTGGCTTATTTTGAGGGGGAACAAGAAGGAATTACCATTGAAATTGCTATGCAGTACAACAGTGGATATGCAGCTAATATCTACCCATTTACCAATAACATTCATAATCCCGAAGGTGGAACTCATGAAGAAGGGTTTAAATTAACACTGACGAGAATCATCAATAATTACGGAAAAAGCTCCGGTTTATTTAAAAAAGATGAGTCAGTTATGGGCGAAGACACTCGTGAAGGCCTTGTAGCAATCATCTCCGTAAAGCATCCGGATCCGCAATTTGAAGGACAGACGAAAACAAAACTCGGCTCTAGTGATGCCCGAAGAGTCGTATCAAATATAATGTCTGAAGGATTAGAAAGATTCCTTTTAGAAAACCCCTCGGCTGCCAAGCTGATTATCGAAAAGACAATTATTGCGCAACGCGCTCGTATTGCGGCAAAAAAAGCCCGAGAGGCAACGCGAAGAAAGTCACCACTAGATACATTAGGGTTTGCATCAAAACTAGCTGATTGCCGCACTAAAGACGCTACGCGTTCGGAAATATACATCGTCGAAGGCGATTCCGCCGGCGGTTCGGCCAAACAAGGAAGAGACTCAGAATATCAAGCAATACTTCCGTTGCGGGGTAAAGTATTAAACGTTGAAAAAGCCCGTTTAGACCGTGCTTTAGGTAACAAAGAAATTTTATCGATGATTCAGGCGTTTGGAACGGGAATCGGAGAAGATTTTGATTTGACAACCGCTAGATACCATAAAATCATCATTATGACCGATGCTGATGTTGATGGAGCCCATATTAGAACATTATTATTGACTTTTTTCTATCGATATATGAAACCCTTAATCGAGGCGGGATATGTTTTTATCGCTCAACCGCCGTTGTTTAAAGTTCAGCAAGGAAAAGCCATTGAATATGCTTATGAAGAAAGTCAAATGGAAGCGTTGTTAGCCAAATTTACGGGAAAACCAATTATCCAAAGATACAAAGGGCTTGGTGAAATGAACCCCGAACAACTTTGGGAAACAACAATGGATCCAGAATTTCGAACCTTATTGAAAGTCAAACTCGAAGATGCCATGGAAGCTGATCAGGTTTTTTCAATGTTGATGGGTGAAGAAGTCGAGCCACGAAAAGAATTCATACAAAAAAATGCAGAATATGTTCGCAATTTGGATATATAGGAGGGCAAAATGGAAAATTTAAAACCGTTACTTGCACCAGAAATGCCCACTAACCGCGTTAATGATATTGATATCTCGCATGAAATGCGAACATCATTTCTAAGTTATGCAATGTCGGTAATTGTTTCACGGGCGCTCCCCGATGTTCGCGATGGCTTAAAACCGGTTCATCGACGGATATTATTTGGTATGGATGAGCTTGGAGTCTATCCAGACAAACAATTTAAAAAATCAGCGAGGATTGTTGGCGATGTTATGGGTAAATATCACCCCCATGGCGATTCCGCCATCTATGATTCAATGGTCCGAATGGCCCAGGATTTCAGTTATCGTTATCCCCTTGTCAATGGTCACGGGAACTTTGGATCAGTAGACGGTGATGGCGCAGCCGCGATGCGTTATACTGAAGCTAAAATGCAAAAAATCACTTTAGAAATGATTCGTGATTTACGCAAAAACACCGTTGACTTCACGGATAATTATGACGGAACGGAAAAAGAGCCAAAAGTATTACCGTCCCGATTCCCCAATTTACTTGTTAACGGAGCCGATGGTATTGCCGTTGGTATGGCCACAAGAATTCCGCCACATAATATGAATGAAGTCATCGATGGCTATATCGCTTATATCAAAAACCGGGATATTGATGTTGAAGAATTAATGGAATATATTAAAGGACCGGATTTCCCGACGGGGGGAATTATTTTAGGCGAAGCCGGAATTCGAGCTGCCTATACAACCGGACGAGGCGCAATCCGCGTAAAAGCCAGAACTGAGATTGTGGAGACGACTTCGGGAAAAAAACAAATAATTATAAAAGAAATTCCTTATCAAGTCAATAAAACCACTTTGATTGAGCGCATTGCTGAACTGGCAAAAAATAAAATCATTGAAGGAATCACGGATTTGCGAGACGAATCTAATCGAAATGGCATGCGTGTTGTCATGGAACTACGGCGCGATATTAATCCCGAAGTGTTGCTAAACAATTTATATAAGAATTCACAAATGCAAACCACTTTTGCGGTAAATATGTTAGCACTTGTCGACGATAAGCCAGAAACCTTGCCACTAAAGGATATTATTAGACACTATTTTGATCATCAAGTTAATGTTTTATTACGAAAAACTCAATTTGATTTAGAAAAAGCCACCCAAAGAGAACATTTATTACGTGGATTTATAATTGTACAAAATAATACAGAAGAAGTCATTAAAATAATTAAAGAGACCAATGAAGAGCCAGAAAAAGAATTAATGGCTAAGTTCAGTCTTTCCGAAGTGCAGGCAAAAGCCATCTTATCAATGCAACTACGTAAACTATCTGGCCTTGAACAAGCGAAAATCCATGATGAATTAGGCGAAATTGAAAAGGCAATCACATTCTATAATCAAGTTATTGCCAGCGAAGCCATTCAACAGCAAATATTGATTAACGATGCCATCGACATTAAGGAACGCTTTGGCGATGCCAGACGCACTGAAATTGATCCTTTTGGCGATTATGATATCGAGGACGAAGACCTTATTCCGGTAGAAGATGTGATTATTGCGGTCACAACCAATGGCTATGTCAAACGGATGAATGCCGAAGTTTATAAATCGCAAAATCGCGGCGGCCGTGGCAAGTCCGGCATGAAAATGAACGAAGATGACGTCATCGACTCAATCGTTTCAACATCAACGCATGATTACCTACTATTCTTTACTTCATTGGGTCGAGTGTACAAGATGAAGGGGTATAAAATACCATCATATGGCCGCAGTTCCAAGGGACTTCCAATCGTTAATTTACTTAATCTTGTCGATGGTGAAGAATTAGCCGCCATCATGAGTGTGAAAGACTTCGAAACCGGTTATTTGTTCTTCACAACCAGCAAAGGCATTGTGAAGAGAACCGCTGTTGAGGATTTCAAAAATATTCGTACAAACGGAATAAGAGCCGTTTCGCTACGTGAAGGCGATTCACTACACAGTGTAAAATTGACCGACGGGTCTCGTCATATCTTAATAGGCGCATCCAACGGCAAGGCCATACGTTTTGATGAAAACGATGTTCGGGATATGGGGCGAAATGCTGCTGGCGTAAAAGGAATTGATTTAAACAAAAACGAATCAGTAATTGGTGTCACCGTGGTTACTGATGAACATAATGAAATTTTAGCCATAACCGAAAAAGGATATGGAAAACGAACAATTATTGAAGAATACCGTTTACAAGGCCGGGGCGGAAAAGGCGTTAAAACAATCAATATTACTGAGAAAAACGGAGCACTAAAAAAATTAATCAGTGTTACCTTGGAAGAGGATTTACTTGTCGTCACAGATAAGGGTATGATAATTCGTGTTCCTATCGACCAAATCACCCAAACCAAACGCTCAACCCAAGGAGTTAGAATCATTAATCTCTTGGAGGGACATCAAGTCGCCACAATAGCAATTCTTCCTAAATCAGAAGTTGAGGACGAAATCAGTGAGACCGAAACAGAAGAAATTATTGCTCCAACGGAACCAATCATTAAGATTGTTGATGATTCCCAAGCGGAACAAGTAATCAAACAATACCAAAACTTCTTGGATTTAAAGTCACCTGACGAAGATGACGATGAAGAAGAAACCGAAACCGAAGAAACCGAAGATGACGATGACATTCTCAAAGATAGTTATTAATAGGAGGGTTCAAACATGTTGGATATCAAATTAATCAGAGAAGAAACCGACCGAGTGTATGAACTTCTATCGCGAAGAAACGGGGATTATTCATATATTTATGACATTGTTAACAAAGACAAAACCCGTCGCGAAGCTATTCAAAACGTTGAAGCATTAAAAGCGAAGAAGAATGAAGCATCAAAAATGTTTGGAGCTTACAAAAAAGAAGGAAAAGACCCGTCTTCGATTCAGGCATCTGTACAAAAATATGCTTCTGAAATTGTGGAATTAGACAGTTTAGTTACCAAGCTGGATGCCGAAATTAAAGATATGCTCTTAATGACGCCAAATTTACCCAATGAAAACATCGCTATCGGTAAAGACGATTCCCAAAACCGAGAATTATATAAATATTTAGAGCCAACGCGCTTTTCCTTTCCAATAAAACCACATTATGATCTGGGAGAAAAACTCGACATACTTGATTTTAATCGCGCCGCCAAGATTTCTGCTTCTCGCTTTGTGGTTTACAAAGGCCTTGGAGCTCGCTTGGAAAGATCGTTGATTATGTATATGATGGATTTGCATGCTACCGAACACGGATACCGAGAAATCATGCCACCATATATTGTCAACGAAGCCTCAATGTATGCCACCGGTCAATTTCCAAAATTTAAAGATGAAGCATTCAAACTCTATGATGACCGCAATCTTTATCTAAATCCAACGGCGGAAGTGCCAACGATTAATTTACATCGCGATGAAGTATTAGATGTCAATTCTCTGCCGATAAAATATGTTTCTTACACAACCGCTTTTCGTCAAGAGGCTGGGTCAGCGGGGAGAGACGTCCGCGGAATTCTGCGACAACATCAATTTAATAAAGTTGAATTAATCAAATTTACGAAACCAGAGGAATCATACATTGAACTCGATAAAATGCTTGCTGATTCCGAATCGGTGCTCCAAAAATTAGCAATCCCGTATCATGTAGTTGAGCTTTGTACCGGAGATTTAGGGTTCGCAATGCGAAAGACATATGATATTGAAGTTTGGATTCCTTCGGAGAATAAATATCGCGAAATCGGATCTATTTCTAATGCCGAAGATTACCAAGCCAGACGAGCAAATATCAAATTTCGTCGGTCTCAGGATGCTAAACTAGAATATGTACATACTTTGAACGGATCAGGATTGGCGGTTGGCCGAACAGTAATCGCAATTATGGAAAACTATCAACAAGAAGATGGCTCAATTATCGTTCCAACCGTTCTTCAACCATATATGGGTGTCGCTGTCATTCGTTGAAATAAAAAAGCCGCTTCGATTTGAAGGCGGCTTCTTTTTTAGAAACAAGCTTTGATTTTTTCTTGAGTATCGAGATATTGTTGTTTCGATGTGTTTCCCATGTTATTTATAAAATCGATTTCCACGCCATCAGATGGGTAACGGGGAATCAAATGAATATGGAAATGGTATATCGTCTGTAAAGGTTTGTCAGTATTGATGAGAACAGTGAGTCCGATGGGGTTAAAAGCCTTCTTGATGGCGTTGGCAATTTTAGGAACAGTGGAAAAAACTTTACAAGCCACTTCCTCATCAATGTCATATAGATTTTGGAAATGTTGTTTGACTAAAACAATAGTATGTCCTTTTGTGGCTTGAGAAATATCGAGAATTGCTAAGACGTTTTCATCCTCGTACACCTTGTAAGCAGGAATTTCACCATTGATAATTTTGCAAAAAACACAACCCATTTTTATGCCTCCATATTGTAATTTTGAATTGTTGGAACCAGTTCGGAAAATGCATTTATCCAAAAAGTTGGATTGGTCTTTAACAGCAAATCACGCTTGTATGACCAATTGACGCCACAAGTCAGAATGCCGGCTTTTTGTCCGGCAATCAGATCGGAAGTGTTGTCACCAACCATAACGGCATTTTGACTGTGAAAAAAAGCAAGCGCCATTAAAACCGCCTCGGGATCGGGTTTTGGTTTGATAACATCTTCCAAACCGATTATTAAATCGAAATACTGATTGAGATTATAATTTGCTAAGCAAGGAGCCGCCGACGCTTTAAACTTGGTTGTGATGATAGCAACATGAAAATGATTTTCATGAAAGTATCGTAATGATTCAATAACCCCAGGATAAAGTTTAACATAATCAAATTCGATTTGGCGATAGATTTGGCGATATGATTGAATCATGGCATCGATAATCGTTTTATCGTTGGTCAGTTTGGCAAAAGTTTCATATAATGGGGGACCAACCATATCAATCAAATCGTTACGAGAAAAATGCTTGCGAGGAAAATATGATTTTAGTGTTAAATAAAACGTTTTTAAAATTAATTCGTTCGAATCAACAAGTGTTCCATCTAAATCGAAAAGGATTGTGTCAATCTTCACAAAACATCACCAAACAAATTATAACAGATTTTTACAGATTTGTGTCAACAATACCAGAAAAACAAGGGCTATAAAACTGGTTTTGGCTTTAGGGTTATGTTATAATGGGGCGGGTGATTCCAATGGCCAAAACGTTTCTTATATATAATCCCAAAAGCGGGAGACAAGATTTTACCAACCGACTGCAGCACGTCATCGATCGTCTTATCGAAAACGGATATGAAGTAAAAGCTTTTGCGACCACACGTCCGGGCCAAGCGACGGAATTTGCACGCCTAGCATGCCAAGAACAATGTAAGCTTTTAATCATAGTTGGTGGCGACGGAACATTCAACGAATGTGTTAATGGCATGATGGAATTTACTGATCAGCCTAAAATCGGCTATATTCCCGCCGGAACCTGTTGCGACATTGGCCATAGCTTGGGTTTGTCAAAAAACGTCGACTTGGCACTAGATAACATTTTTGCAAATCAGCACGTGAAAATGGATGTCGTTAAGTCAAATGATCGCTATTTTTGCTATGTAACCGGTAACGGGGCCTATATCGATATCAGTTACGTTACTGATTCACGTTTGAAGAAAAAAATCGGGTACCTGGCATATCTAATCAAAGGGGCAGAAGAATTATTCACGATTCCTAAAATTCGCATGCGAGTGATTCATGATGGAGTTGAATTTTTTGGTTCATATTCGCTTATTCTTATCATTAATTCGAAACGGGTTGCGGGAATTAATATGATATACAAACCATATCTTGATGATGGGCTTGTCAATGTGGTTATGTACCATTATCTATGGCCATTTAATAATATCATTTATTTTCTCTCCTTCATTTTGCCATTTTGGTCCACGCCGCTCATCAAGCGATTTAAAACCAGCAAAATGCAAGTTATAACCGAATCAAAATCACGATGGAATGTCGACGGTGAATCGGGCGGACAGGGACACCAAGAAATTGAAGTATGTAAACAAGCGATTTCGATAATTGTCCCAGAAAGAATCAAGATTAAATATTTTCCCAACCAAAAATAAAACAGATACATATCCGGTGGCATGACTCGATTGTCGCTGGCTTTAATTTGAAGGTGGCAATAGTTTGATAAATGAAGTTGTGGTAGTAGAAGGCTTTCATGACCAACAAAAACTAAACAGCGTTTATCCTGATATTGAGTGCATCGTCACTAACGGCAGTGAAATTTCAGAAGCCACATTAACGTTAATCGCGCAAACTAACAAAACACGAGGCATTATTTTATTTATGGATCCGGATTTTCCCGGCAGACAAATCACAAACAAAATCCTAAGCCGAGTTCCGAATGTAAAAATTGCTTTTATAACTAAACAAGCAGCAATCAGTAAAAATCAGCGCAAAGTTGGGGTTGAGCATGCCAATGCCTCCGATATTCGAGAAGCATTAGATCACTTATTTATCATAAATAATCAGCGGCCACCCTTGATTACAACATTGGATTTGATGAATTTAAAACTTATAAATACACCATCGGCCGCAAAGCGAAGAATGATTGTTTGTAAAGCGTTACGAATCCCTTTTTGCAATGGAAAAACGTTTTTAAGATTTATAAATATGTTGGATATTTCTTTATCCAAGATTGTCGAAGTGATATCATGAAGAATATTGGATCGGTTCATATTACCAACGATATTTTGGCTAACGAAGAATTTCACATCAAAAAACGCTTCGGTCAAAATTTTTTGGTCGATAAAAACATTTTAGACAAAATCATCAAAGAAGCGCATATTTCTGAACAAACCGATGTTATTGAGATTGGTCCAGGATTTGGAGCGCTTACAGAAGGTTTAGTTAGTCAGGCAAGAAGGGTATTAGCTTATGAAATCGATCGAGATTTAATTCCCATTCTTGAAAAAAACTTTTCCGATGTTCACAATCTCATTCTTGTCAATCAAGACATCTTAGCATGTGATATCGATGCGGATATTGAACGATATTTACCCGGCTCAACGGAAACTATTGTTGTGGCCAATCTACCATATTATATTACAACCCCAATATTGATGCGATTTTTAGAAGATTCAAAACAAGTATCATCGCTTTTCTTAATGATGCAAGCTGAAGTTGCAGATCGGGTGACTTCGGCACCCAATACTAAAGCATATGGAGCGTTATCGGTTGTCATCAATTATCGAGCCATTACTAAAGTGTTGTTTTCGATTCCCAGAAGCGTGTTTATTCCTCGGCCCAACGTAGATTCGGCCGTTGTCATGTTTACAATAAGAAAAGAAATTGAAAAACGGCCTACCGATGAAAAAAAGTTTTTAATGTTTGTCCATCAATGTTTTTCGCAACGGCGGAAGACATTGCTCAATAATTTGCGGCAGGCTTTTCCCAATCAAACAAGAGAAGCATTAGAAAACCACTTGATAAAATGCAATCTAGCGGTCAATATTCGGGCCGAATCGCTAACCACAGCCGCTTTTATTATGCTTTGGCAAAATCTGGTTTCAAATAACATAAAGGATTAAAAATGAAAAAATTTGTCGGTTTGGTATCAATTATTTTGGCGGTGGTTTTCTGGGGAATTTCATTTATCAGCACCGCACAAATATTACACGTTGTTGATCCAGTTATTTTGGGCTTTTTTCGTTATATTTTAGCGGTGATCTTTGTAGGAATCGTTGTTTTAGTTAGGCGGGTAAATCTACGAATCACGAAAGCGGATTTGATTATCTTTTTTCTGGCGGGACTCTTGGGAATTTTCTTATATTCGGTGTTGGAAAATACCGCATTAACAATTATCCCATCTTCATCCGCGGCGATTATCACAGCGATTACACCGATGATGGTAGTGTTTGGGAATTTCTTGGTATTCCGCGAAAAAATCACGGTACGAGAAGTCTTTTTAATTATTTTGTCAATTATTGGCGTAGTATTAGTTATGTACGCGGATCTTATTATCGCTACTGGCTGGAACGAATTGATTGGATATTTGTTAATGCTGGCATCAATTGTATCATGGACGGTATACTCATTGTTAACCAAAAAGATTGGGCAAAAGTATAGCGGCATTAAGATAACTGCCATTCAATCATTTATGGCACTGTTAATTTTTATCCCAACACTTTTCTTTTTTCCATTGCCGGATTTTTCAACTTTCGTTGTTAATGATTGGGCGAATTTATTGTTTTTGGGAGTTGTGTGTTCTGGGTTGTGTTATTTTCTTTACATCCACTCAGTCAACGTTTTGGGAGTCACCCTTCCCAACTTGTTTCTTAATTTTATTCCGATTATAACCATCTTAACTAATTTGATTGTTTTTAAGGTGGCGGTGAATTGGTTACAAATCGTAGGGGCGGTTATTATTACCATTTCCATGAGCGTAATGACAATCATTAATTTTAAGAAAACCCCAACCAACAATGACGGTCTTGAAAATAAAAAAAATGATATAATATTATAGAGGGGATAATTATGCATTGTTTATTCGATTACGAAACCGTGTTAAAAACTTTACGGAGAATGACTCACGAGATTATCGAAAAAAACGATGATCTTGATGATATCATTCTGATTGGTATTATGAAAAAGGGATTGCCAATTGCTCAAATCATCCAAGAAAACATCAAATTATACAGTGGGAAACGCGTCGAAATCGTTGGCATAGATATATCAATGTATCGTGATGACAACAAGAAAAAAAGCGTTGAAATTCCCGCCATTCAGGTTAACAATAAGATTTGCATTCTTGTGGACGATGTCTTGTATACCGGAAGAACTGTCCGTGCCGCGATGGATGCGTTAATTAGTCTTGGCCGTCCAAGGAAAATCCAATTAGCGGTCTTGGTTGACCGCGGCCATCGAGAGTTTCCGATTCGCGCCGACTATGTGGGCAAGAATATTCCCACCGGTCAAAATGAAACAGTATTAGTTCAATTAACAAAAGATAATCCGGGAGTATACTTGGAGAAAGAGGGAGAATAAACATGGAAACCATCAAGAATACCGATTTAGAAATTGCTTTATTAATTCAACAGGAAACCGAAAGACAAAAGTCACACATTGAGCTGATTGCATCGGAGAATTTTGTTTCAAACGCCGTTCTAGAAGCTCAAGGCAGCGTTATGACGAACAAATATGCCGAAGGATACCCAAAAAAACGTTATTATGGCGGGTGTGAATTCGTCGATCAAGTTGAAGATTTAGCAAAAGAACGTTTAAAACAGATTTTCAATGTTAAATTTGTTAATGTTCAAGCACATTCTGGATCACAGGCCAACATGGCCGCATACCGAGCAATTTTGAACCCTCACGATATCGTCATGGGATTAGCTTTGGATCAAGGTGGGCACTTAACTCATGGACACCCACTTAATTTTTCCGGAGTTGATTATGAATTTCATCCTTATTATGTTTCTAAAGTATCCGAAGCCATCGATTATGATCAATTACAAGCCGAAGTTTCAGAGATTAAACCGCGGTTAATTGTCGCTGGAGCATCAGCGTATCCACGGATACTTGACTTCGAACGTTTCCGGGCGATTGCCGATTCCGTAGGCGCCCTATTGATGGTTGATATGGCTCATATTGCGGGTTTGGTAGCGGCGGGATTGCATCCCAATCCCTGCGAATATGCCGACATTGTTACATCCACGACCCACAAAACGCTTCGAGGTCCGCGAGGCGGGATTATACTTACTAATAATGAAGAGATTGCTATTAAAGTTGATAAAATCATCTTTCCAGGAATTCAAGGCGGACCGTTGATGCATGTGATCGCCGCTAAAGCTGTAGCATTTAAAGAAGCTTTAGAGCCTAGTTTTAAGACATATCAAATTCAAGTCGTTGCCAATTCTAAAGCTTTCGCTGATGAATTTTTACGAATGAATTATCATGTTGTCAGTGGCGGAACCGATAATCACTTACTGCTGTTAGATGTATTATCCAAGACGGGGCTGACCGGTAAAAAAGCCGAAAACCTCCTTGATAAAGTCAATATAACCTGTAATAAAAACACAATTCCATATGATACACAAAAGCCATTCATTGCCAGCGGTGTTAGATTAGGAACGCCGGCCATGACCACAAGAGGGTTTAATGAAAACGATTTTCGTTTAGTTGCCCGTTTGATTGATAAAACATTAAGTAACCCCAGCGATGAAGCAATTTTAACTGAGGTTAAAACCAGTGTCAAGGAATTGACCGATAAACATCCGCTTCCTTATTAATCGCTTGCTAGATTTATTTAACACGAAATAAAGAATGGTTCAATAACATAAAAGTACATTCGCTGCCTTTGATTTAAATCAAGAGCAACGAGTGTTTTTTTAATTATTAAAAACACAAAAGAGAAATATAACGATAATTAGTAAAAGTTATTGAATTATTAGAACGATATGCTTATAATGTACAGTAAAAATTCGGAAAATGACCGCCGTTAAACGTCATGGCATCGTCGGCAGACAAGCGTTACCGACTGATGGATTGAGGCTGACTTATGGGAAAATATACCAAAGAAGAGATTTTACAGAACGCGAAAGCGGAAAATGTTCGGTACGTCCGCTTAATGTTTACCGATATCAACGGGGTCATAAAAAGTGTGGAAATCCCCGTGGGGAGATTAGAGACCGCTTTAGCGGGCAAAGTGATGTTTGACGGATCTTCGATTGAAGGATTTGTTCGGATTTTGGAAGCGGATATGTATTTGCGCCCCGATTTTAATACATGGTTAATTTTGAATTGGGAGGAAACCGAATATGGGAAAGTGGCATGTCTTATATGCGATGTATATACCCCCGATGGGAAACCATTTGCTGGTGATCCCCGATCAAATTTAAAGCGTGTTGCTGCGGAAATGGAAAAACTGGGATTTTCGGCTTTGAATATCGGCTTCGAACCAGAGTTTTTCTTATTTGAAACTAATAACGAAGGCGAACCAATCCTAAAGTTCGCAGACAATGGTAGTTATTTTGATTTGTCACCAATTGACGGCGTTGGTGATTGTCGAAGAGATATTGTATTGGAACTGGAAAGAATCGGCTTCACGATTGAAGCATCCCATCACGAGGTTGCACCAGGACAAAACGAAATTAATTTTCATTTTTCCAACATTGTTGAAGCGTGCGATAATGTTCAAAAATTTAAACTAGTTGTTAAGAATATTGCCACAAGACACGGGTTGCATGCTACATTCATGCCAAAACCGGTCGCAAATATTAATGGTTCCGGCATGCATACCAATTGTTCTTTGGCCGACATGCAAGGAAATAATGTATTTTTTGACACCAAGGATTCAATGGGACTATCACATATTTGCCGGCAGTGGTTAACGGGAATTTTGACCCATTCTAGGGGTTTTTGTGCAATTACCAATCCTTGTGTTAACTCATATAAACGACTCGTCCCAGGATATGAAGCCCCCTGCTATATATCCTGGTCAGAGCATAATCGATCCGTAATGGTTAGAATTCCCGCCGTAAGAGGAGCATCGACCCGAACCGAGATTCGCAACGTTGATTGTGCGTGCAATCCATACTTGGGAATGGCAGTTATTCTTGCAAGTGGTTTAGATGGAATCAAAAATGATTTACCGCTTATTGGACCGGTAAATGAAAACTTATTTGCTTTAAGTCAAGATCAAAGAAACAAGCTGGGGGTGAAAAACCTTCCCAGCGATTTACAGGAAGCGATTCAAGCACTAACAGAAGATTCGGTCGTCAAATCGGCACTCGGAACGCATATACTAACAAAATTTGTTGAGTTAAAAAAACTAGAATGGCTCGAGTACCGAACAAACATATCCGACTGGGAAATTCGCAAATACATAAAAGCAATGTAAAAAAGCGACAACCACGAAAAGGTTGTCGCTTTTAAAACACGTGTAAATGGCCACGTATAGGCAATAACATTGCGCTTACAATTTTGTTTTATCGGAGATTAGGGAACAATCATTGATAAAAGATTTTAGTTCATCAACTGAAAAGAGGTATTTTTTTTGACAGAAATGACAGACGGTCTCTATCGGCTTGTTCTCGTCAATCATCAAATTAAGTTCATCTTTTCCAAGAGAGATCAAGCCTTTGGCAAATCGTTCTTTGGAACAATCGCAAGCATATTCCAAGTCAAGATATTCTACGAATTCATGTTTTCCTTTAGTTATTTCATTTATTATCATTTCTGGTGTGTAGCCATCATGAATCATATCGCTGACTGGACGTAGCGTTTTAATGCGGGATTCTATTTCCTCAATAAGACCAGCTTTTGTTTGCGCTCCCGGAAGCAACTGGAGTATAAAGCCACCAGCCGCCAAAACACTATTATCATCATTGACCAAGACTCCCAGTCCGACCGATGAAGGAATTTGTTCACTGGAAGCAAAATAATAGGTGAAATCATCGCCGATTTCTCCGGTTTGCAAAGCAGAACTACTTGTATAAATATCTCTTACCTTCAAATTTTTGGTCACATGTAAAAAACCAGCGTTTCCAACAACGGCACCAACGGCTAGTTTATCGTTGGTTGTGGACATATGAACGTGAGGATTTCCTACATATCCCCGAACTTGACCCTTAGCGTTTGTGGTGGCAACAATGCCGTTAATAGGGCCATTGCCATCAATTCGAATTGATAATTCCATATCACCCTTATACATTGCGCCCATAATAACGCTAGCGGTAAGAACGCGGCCAAGAGCCGCTGTCGCTGCTGGCCAAGTATCATGCATAATACGGGCTTCTTCGACTAAATCAGTGGTTTTGGCACCATAGACTCGTGCTAGTCCGTCAAACGCATAAGCTTTTACTAAATAATCATGCATATGATCACTTCCTAAGAGATATTATATCATGCCGAATTCGAAACCGATTTGTATTTGTTTTCTCATCGCTTTGCGATATAATCAATGTGAATGAGAGTGATATTCATGAAATGGAAAATTAAAAACATTGAGATTGCCAATCAAATTGTTATGGCACCGATGGCGGGGGTAACCAACCAGGCTTTTCGTCATATTGCCAAACGCTTTGGGGCGGGGCTTTTATATTCGGAAATGGTTTCTGATAAAGGGCTTGATTATAAGAACAAAAAAACATTGGACATGCTTGAAATTGATTCGACAGAACATCCAATCGCTATGCAAGTGTTTGGCAGCGACATCGTGACAATGGTTGAAGCTGCAAAGTGGATTGATCAACATACTACCGCCGATATTATTGACATCAACATGGGGTGTCCGGTTAGCAAAGTAATTAAAAACGATGCTGGTTCGAAACTATTGCAACAACCAAAAAAAGTTTTTGAAATTGTTTATGCAATTGTTCATGCGGTAAAGAAGCCAGTAACAATAAAAATCAGAAGCGGCTGGGATAAGGATCACATTAACGCCGTTGAAATTGCTTTGCAAGCTGAAGCGGCGGGAGCGAGTGCAATTGCGGTCCATGGCCGAACACGAACGCAAATGTATTCTGGAAAAGCCGATTGGGAAATTATTCGTCAAGTAAAAAATGCAGTCAAAATTCCGGTGATTGGTAATGGAGATATCACCTCTCCTGAGTTAGCAAAACAAATGCTAGATAACACTGGATGTGACGCAGTAATGTTAGGAAGAGGCACGCTTGGCAATCCGTGGCTAATAAAACAATCAATCGATTATTTAGAAACTGGCACATATGAAAACGAGATTTTATTAGCGGAAAAACAAAGACAAATTTTGGAACATTTACAAAACTTAGCCGAGCTTAAATGCGAGAAGATTGCAGTGTTAGAAATGCGAACTCATGCTTCGTGGTATATAAAAGGTTTGCACAACTCTGGACAAATCAAAGACAAAATTAATCGGGCAAAAACCATAGAAGATTTGCGACAAATTATCAATGATTATTTTTATGAATTAGAAAAAAAATAAAAAAAGTAACGGTTACTATTCCAAATACTAATTGGAAAAGATGACCGTTTTTTTGATACAAAATAAGAAAAAAATATTGAGAATTTTACCAAGAGTTTAAACGATGTATTGCTTATATAGATTGAAGAAATGATCATTTAACTCAACGTCAACATGAATTCCATCATCTAAATATTCGGTAGAAAAAATATGCGCTTTGTCTTTTAAAAAACTGTAGATGTTTCCTTTCTCAAATGGAATAATCATTAGCACCCTGTGAAGCATATTATAAAGAAGACTATCGATAAGGTTAGTCAATTCCATAAAGCCTTCTCCGGTAATTGAACTCACACAAACCATAGGTGAAAGTTGTGAGGTTATTGGACAAGAAAGCAAATCGGATTTGTTAAAGACATAGATAACCGGGATGTTTTTTGCATCAAGACTTTTCAAAACTTCTTCAACAACTCCGACTTGATTTTTATATTGAGGATTGGCAGCATCAATGACATGAAGTATCACTGCGGCTTCTTTGATTTCTTCTAAGGTTGATTTGAAAGCTTCAATTAAATGATGAGGTAATTTAGAGATGAAACCAACAGTATCGGTGATTAAAAAGCGATGATTATTTTTTAAAGTAATTGACCGGGTTGCGGTCTCAAGGGTTGCGAAAAGCATATTTTTTTCGAAGACATATTTCTCGGAATTTTCAAGCGAATACTCTAACATTTTATTGAGAAGTGTTGATTTGCCGGAGTTTGTATATCCCGTGATAGCGACAGTAAAAGTCTCTTCTTTTTTCCGTTTTTCCCGTTGGGTTCTTCGAATTGAAACTAACTCTTTTAAATCATCATGCAAGCGAGAAATTTGGTCTTTCAATAATCGACGGTCCAACTCTAATTGTTTTTCCCCGGGCCCTTTAGAGCCAGTGCCACTTCGTTGACGAGAAAAGGAAGAATTCATACCCACGATTACTCTTGGCAGCATGTACTCACATTGCGCCAATTCAACTTGTAACATTGCTTCTTTGGTTTTGGCACGACGAGCAAAAATATCCAAAATCAAAACGGTTCGATCTACAACTTTAATCGCAAGTGTTTTTTCTAAATTACGGACTTGTGTTGGGGATAATTCGTCATCAAATACCACAATGTCAGCTTCAAGATTAAGGACGGCAGCCTTCAATTCTTCCGCCTTTCCAGGACCGATGTAAAGGTTGGCCGTTGGCTTTTCCATGTTTTGGATTATTGTATCTAAAACAACAATATCGCAGGCCATACATAAGTTTTTAAGCTCAGCCATCATATATTCGAAATTAACTGAATCTTGTAACCGCACACCGACTAAAATCGCTTTTTCCATATTAACACCTCTTGTGTCATTATTGTTATCTTCAAATGCATAATGATAGACTCTAATTATATATTGTGTTCTCTGAAAAAGAAATACCCTTTGTATCGTTATCGAAATATGATATAATTAATTCACTAAATTACTACCTTGTGAGGGAATGGAATGAAGTTGAATTTTGGGATTGCCAAACAAAAAATTCATCAATTCCGCGAAAAAGCATCCGCGTGGATCACGGATATTTTTTTAAGTCCTAAAAAAACCTTTTTGTTTTTAGGAATATTTGTCTTTACTATTTTGTTCTTGATTCAAATTACCATCATATTAATTAGTAACTCGTTTTATAACGGCGGGTCCGATGATGTTTGTCAGTATTATCCGATTATGAATGACTTCATCCTGAAAATCAAAACCCAAACCTTATCTTTTTATAATCTTAATAATTATCTTGGAGCTTCCTTATTTTCAGATGCATATTATGTGCCACTCGATATCTTTACTTTGATTACTTTTCTGCTAAGTTACTTGATGCCCATCGGCGTTGCCATCTCGTCAACGGAATTAATTAAAGCCTTAGCTGGGGTTATGGTTCTTGCCTACTATTTCTATTTAAAAGGCATGAAAAACCGGACTATTTTTTGGATGGGAGTTATATATCTTATCAGTGGTGGATCGGGCTGTTTTATGGCCTTTCCCGCCTTTTTTTCACTGATATTCTATCTGCCAACCTCATTACTAGTTATTTATTGGTTTCAACACAAGAAAGCATGGGTCGTGCCACTATTTGTGGTTGTACTTGTTTTTTATAATTTTTATTGTGCCTATATGGCCATTGCGTTTATGTCAGTTCTTTATGTAATTGAGGCTTTGAAAAAACCAAATTCTAATATATGGGTTTTTCTTCGCGATGGACTTGCTTTTTTGGGTTTGATTCTCTTGGGTGTGGCGATGTCATGTGTTATGCTGGTTCCCACAGTACAGTTTATCATGGAAAGCACCGAGCGATCGGCGGGAGCGGCATGGCAATGGGCTGTCACAATCGGGGAATGGAATTTGACTTTGTTTAAGCCAGAAATATATATCCGGATTTTGACCAAAGCTTTTACTGCGCAGCGATCAGTGGGTTTTTTGGGCTTCTTGGGACCGGGATATTATGGTTACGAGCATGTATCCTTATATATTTCTTTGGTTGGAATCACAATCATGTCATATGTTTTTTTCATGCGCGACAGAATCAGTTGGATTTATAAAACTGTCATTATTGCCTTTTCAATTATGATGATTTTCCCCTTTTTTTCCTATATATTTTCAGGAACGGAATATTTAATTGATGTTCCTTATACGCGGTGGATTGATACACTCCCGTTGTTAGAAATTGTTATATTGGCCCATGTGTTTGACAAATATGGTTTTGAAAACCTCAAAATGAAATGGTTGACAATCCCAATTGGATTATCATTGGCTTTGCTTGGATATTTAATTTATTACTACTACATAAAACTAACAACCACAACTTTGTATGCAAAAGAAGCTTTAACCGCTGACGCCGTTTTTCTTGGATTGGCGGCTTTATACTTAGTCTTAATTTTAATATTCGGCTGGGTTAAACGCTTAAAATGGATTCGGGTTATTTTTTGGGTTGAATTCATTGTTGCAATGGGATATATGTATGGCATTGCCTATTATGTTCCTGACAAAATCACAATGTTTAATGACATGGAATCAATCAACGAATTTTTAAATGAAAACCTAGATCAAGACCAATTCTATCGAGTATATGTTGACGTCGAAAGATTCAACGTTCAAGACGAGAACTTTAACCGCATGACAACCTTTTACACCAACACGTTAAAAATATTCCATTCGTGGTCAGATTCTGAAAGCGATCAACTCGTCACCTTACTTTTTAGTAACGAAACATATAGCGGTGATATAACCAAAAAAATTGAAACTCAAGAAAAAACGGCATTAAACATCTTCACCTTGTATTTAAATCACGTGCTAGGATACAAGTATTTGCTTGTTAACGCGGAATACGAATATAATTTACCAGAAGCTTATTTCACACTTATTGAGCCAATAGAAATAAGCAATCGATACAAACTATATGAAATTGTCGACTCAGAACCATTTCAAGTATATGAATCTTATATGACATATGAAGACTTTATAACATATGCAAGCAAACAATACACGGAAACACATAATCATTTATACGACAATAAAATTGCCGCTCAGAAACTGATGTTAGACACTGTTTTAATTGATGCGGAATTATATGATATGAATTCGTCATCGGCACCGAATTTAAACAACGTAGTTACAGAGGACAATATCAGCGAGAAAAAAACCGTCACATCATATAAGATAATTTCGGCAGCTACAGAAGCCAACGTTTTAGGAAAGACCTTTTATCGATACGCAATTAATGTTGGGTTTACTTCGGGCGGACTGTATTTAAAGTCGTCCCAATTAGACGATGAGGATTACGGAGAGGTTTTCATGGAGTTTGCATCTGGACAGACGCAAGCGTGTGAACTAACCCCAAACGCTTTTCAAGAAGTCGAATGCGGGCAGTTCTTTTCCGAACCGGTTGCCGTTTATTTTGAGCAGACGGATGGCTTTAATTCACCTAAAAGTATTACTTATCGTTTGGAAAGAGCAATCGGTCAAACTTCTTTTTTAGTTTATGATATGCCAGAAATTTCGACAACCGAAATCAATGGATTTTTACGACTTTCCTTCACAAAAACACTCGATCGCGTTTTTGTCGTGGATACCAACGGAAACGAATACGAGAGTTTGAAGGGCAGTTGCTTTATTGAAAGCCAACCAGCAAGAGCATATATTTTAAAAACAGCAGAAATGTATGGTTCCAGCGCAGATGTATTCTCGATGATTTTGACCTTTGATTATGTGGATTTGAGTTATTATGATGATTTTGCTGACTCACAACTATCCGAAAACGAACAATTAACCATTGAAAATGGAATAATTGATTTTTCATATACTCGTACCAGCGAAACCGGATATGATCAAATTGTCATGATTCCAATTACTTACTCTGAAGAGTGGATTGTTACCTCAGAAGAACAATATCAAACGCTAAGTGTTTCGGGAGGATTATTGGGAATTGTCATCCCCGCCGGTGTCGATGAGGTTCATGTCACAATGAAGTTTGTTCCCAACGGAATCATCGATGGCGGCTGGGCAACACTTATTGCCGTTGGGATATATACCGCAATTTTTTTGCCAATTTATTTAGTAAGAATTAATAAAAAGAAAAAAGCATTATCAAACACGGAGGTAATCGAAAATGAAACAACTGACAATCATAATCCCAGCTTATAACGAAGAAACTAACATTCGCCCTTTTTATGATGAAGCATGCAAATATCTTACTAATCCGGAATATGAATTCAAACTACTTTTTATCAATGATGGATCTCGTGATGATACACTTGCCGAGATAAAAAAAATTGCGGCCATTGATAAGCGGGTTATATTCCTAAGTTTTTCGCGGAATTTTGGAAAAGAATCAGCGATGCATGCAGGGTTGGAATATTCCCGCAAAGATGATGCGGTTATCATCATTGATTGTGATTTGCAACAACCGCCGTCTTTGATTCCGGAAATGCTCAAATGGTATAGCGAAGGTTATAAAGTCGTGTACACGCGCGGAAAAACCAGAAAAGGAGAACCGAAAGTTAGAACGTTGTTCGCCAATCTATATTACGGATTGTATAATAAATACAGCGATCGTCCCCTTGATAACGGAGCCAAAGACTTTCAATTGCTTGACAAACAAGTAGTTGAAGCGATTTTATCGATAAAAGACAATTTTCGGTTTATGAAAGGGCTGTTCTCCTGGGTTGGGTTCAAACGGAAAGTGTTAGAATACGATTTCATTGCTCGGAAAAATGGCAAAAGCAGTTGGAGTTTTAAATCGTTGTTTAAATATGGGTTTGATGGGATGAATCAATTTTCGAATATTTTGCTGGTTCTCCCCGTGGTTTCTTTTGTTATGGGTATAATCATGCTCGGAGTAAACATTGTTTTTCGGATTGTGTATATCTTCTCGACAACATCATTTATGTTAGCCCTATTACTAAATTTGCTTTGGTTGATGATTTCAGTACTGGCATATGGAATGTTTTACTTGTTATATCAAATTCGTCGGCAGACACTAAATAGACCTCTATATTTAATTGAAGAAACCTCTGAAGAGGTAAACTATGATGAATCTTTGGAATAGAATCAGGCATTTTATAAAAGACAAATTTTTGACCAAAAAATTCCTCAGTTTTGGTATTATTGGCATTGTTAATACGGGAATGCACATGTTGGCGTATTGGATCTGTTATGATCTTGTCAACTTGGGAACACTTGCCCTTGGATGGGGGGCGTTTGTGTCGAATACGGTCGCTTTTTTAGTGGCATCAATCTTTTCGTATTTTGCCAACGTCATTTTTACATTCAAGCCCACCGCGACATCAACCAAACAATTCTCGGTGGTAATGCTTATTTTTTTAATCCGGCTTTTATTAAGCAATTTATTGACTTCGGTATTTGATATCATTGTTATCGATTGGTTTCACGCTGATTACAGTGTAAATCCTTGGATGACTATTATTGCCCCGTTTTTTGCATCGGCACTGTTGTTTCCAATCGCATATTTAATTCTCGAATATGTTTTTAAAAAAACCGATTGTAAAAAAACCGAGACGAAATAGCCTGTTCTTCTTCCATTCAAATGGAAAATATCGTACAATATTGATGACTGTTTATTATAAATTCCCAGATTCATTTTGAATATAGACAGATTGGGTGGTGTGTATATGGGAAACTTTGAAATAATTGTTTTGGTCAGCTACCTTTATGCAATATTTTTATTGGTACTTAGAGCAAAAGTCAGCCACAAAAACATTCGTTGGTTCAAAATTTTATTAGTGATGCTTTTTGTTGCCGCGTTTTATTATCTCATTGTCGACAGCACAACCTCTACCATAGCGTTAGCAGCTCGGATTATTGTTTTTATACCCCTTGGCTATGTAATCTTTGTTATGTTCATAAATGAATTAACAACCATTTTTAAAAGAATGAAGTTCTTAAAAAAAAGATCGTTAAAAAATTGGAAAACCAATAATGATCTCGCTGCCAAATTAGGGGCCGCAATTGAATTTTTGGCGAGTCGGAAAATTGGCGCCCTTATTTCCATTGAACGCGATATAAAACTCTCTGGGTATGTAAACAAAGCCGTGATGATTGAAGCGCCCGTTTCCAGCGAGCTTTTAGCAACGATATTTGTGCCAACAACACCGCTCCATGATGGCGCTGTCATTATTCGGGATAACAGCATTTTATGTGCTAAAGCCTATTATCCATCGACAGCAAGAACAGATTTGCCATTGAAGTTTGGAACTAGGCATCGAGCGGCAATCGGTATTAGCGAGCAATCAGATGCCCTTACAATTGTTGTTTCCGAAGAAACGGGATATGTCAGTGTAACAATTAATCGTCAAATAGATTACAATGTTAGTAAAGAAACTTTAAATTTGTACTTTGAAAAGTACCTGAAGATTAAATAAAGTGCGCAAGCACTTTTATTTTTCGTGAGATGGTATTATTCAGGGGAATATGTTATAATTTATAAAGACAATCGCCCGAAAAGAGGTGCCAAAAATGGAACATTATGACGTTGTAGTTGTCGGAAATGATATCGGTTCGTTATCGACCGCCTTGTTTTTGGCACGAAAAATGAGGAAGGTTGCCTTGTTTCACGATACCGCTTCATTGACATCGAAAAAAGCGGCGGACGATTTTATTGATGTTAATAATCAAAAATATACCTTCAAATATGGACCGGGCGCTTCTGTTCCTGGGCTTAAAGAAGGGGGATTGCTATATCGATACCTACAACTTTTTAACATGGAAAATGAGATCAAATCAATCAATAAATTTTCGGATACTGTCGTTGATCGTGATGGGTCGCTATATACCCGGTCTTGGACACCAGAACAATTGCTTGTTTATTTAGTTAGACACTATCCAAAACAACGTGATGAAATACATCGCTTTTTTAAAGATATGGACCGAATGTATCATAATTTTATCATTCAGCAAGAAAACATGCTACAAAACCGAGACTATACTTTAACATCGCTGATGATCGAATGGGGCGATTATAGTTTAAAACAGGTGCTTGATAAGTATTTTAACAATCAAGAACTAATCAGCGAGTTTTCTTTGTTTGATGCGGTAAACGGCCTTGATTTGTCACAAGTGAATTCATATAACTTTTTCATGAGTTTCTTCGTTGGCTTGAACAACGGAGTTTCATATCTGTATGCCAACGAACAAGAAATCATGAAGATGTTACTTGCAAAAATAACGGTGATTAATCCGAAACTGGTTCAAAATCGAAAGATTAAAAAAATAACTACGGACGATACCGGAAAAATTATCAAATTAGTTGATACCATGGGTAAAGATATCGTTGCTAAACATTATGTTTTTGCCGCAAGCCCACAAGAATTTTATCCCAAGTATTTTCCCACGCGGACAGCAGAACTTGAGGAGATTTTAAAGTATTATCCCAGTCTTGACAGCAAACGGCGAATTCAGACAGCATATATTTGTCTTAACCAAAAACCGGCAACTTGCGGCATCAACGAGTTGACCTATTATTTTAAGCCGGATCCGGAAACTAAAGTTCAATTAACACGAATGCTGAATTATAAAGTTTATGATCCGGAATCATGCGGAGCGAAAAACGGGATTTTGGCAATTGATTTTGTCTATGACGATGGAGAAACAATCGATCTCAAACCGCTTTTAGATAAAGTTGTCGAAGCATTTCCAAAACTTGCAAAATGTATTGTTGGGTCTTCCCTTGGCAAACCGCGAAAGTTCCTATCGATGCTTGCGGTTCCCGAAGTAAGAAAACAACTCTCGATTAATGAGCAAATCGCTATAGAAGCAGGAGAACATATCAAGATATTCGACAATCTGTATTTGATTGGTGAATGGTTTCGTCCGGAAGCGGGCTTGTTTGGTATGTTTCATGCGGGAATTCTGGATGGTGACACCATTGAAGAGCGGTTGTATTATGGTGAAGATGATGATGAATTTTACTATTTGACCAATGACGAAATCATGATGATGATGCGCCATAATTATGGAAAAAAACCGCTTGGACCGAAAGAAACCCACGTGAATTTTCATATTGGCAAAAGTCATTATTTCGTACGAACTAAAGCCAAAAACATTACTGTTCACCGGGGAGAATATGCCGATCCAGATTTGACAATCTATTCTACCAACGACAAATTATCGAATCTATTACTTAAAAAAACCACGTTTGACGAGGTTTTAAAGAGCGGCGGTTTCAAATACAAGGGTAAAGAAGAAGATCTCTATGCGGCTATTAATGCGTTTAACCTAGATGATTATCATGAAGACGATAATCCAAGTCAATCCAAAACTAAAATCAAGTTTTTGGGCGTAAAATTTCTTTTTATTTATATTTTGATATGGGGTGTCATGGCCTTTTTAAGCAACTACTTGCCATTAATTTGGTTGGCGCCGTTTGCTTATGGTTTAATTTTAATCACTTTATTTTTTAAATTACGAACATTTAAAAAAATCTCTTGGTTTGAAATCTATTTACTGACGGTTGGTTTGGCGGTTCTTTTAATGGCAATTTTCTGGCCAACATTCAATAATCTGCTTCGCGACGATTATTTACTTGGCGCCTTTGCGTCGGTGTTTCTGGTTTCTTGGATTATTGACAAACCAATTGTACATGACTTCCATCAGTTTGACTACCGAAAGGACTACGCACAAACAGCACTATTTAAGGTCATTAATAATGGATTGACCTTAGTCTGGGCGCTCATCTTTGGAACAATTCTAGCTTTCACATATGTTACCGGAGAACGATATGTTTCAGTTTTATACAATTTGATTTTCTTAGGGTTCTTTCTCACCTATTTTTACCCAGTATTATATATTACAGCTAATATTAAGAAGTAAGAACCAGGATTGAAAAAGGAGGCGGTTATATGAGCGATATCATGATTTACATCGCATTAGGAATGGGAATCGTTCTGATTGTGATGAGTACAGTCTTTTATCACAAGTTTCGAATTTGGAAATTGATATTGATTATACTTACCAGCGCTGCCTATGCATTTTTACGGTTGTTTCCAGAGATTGTGGACGTTTATATTCCCATCGATATGACAATTGAATGGTATGGGTATTATTTATTCTTAGTCGTCATTATTTTAGCTATCAATTTTAAATCAAAAATAAAAATCACCCAAAATTTAACTGATTATGACTTTTTTGAGATGGAAAAGGAACTTGACGAACTAAAATCAACTTCGGAATTATTGCGGCTTCGATACATTTCCACAATCGAATTGTTAAATGAAGGGATGCTTTTTTATAACGATACACTTGATGGTTTCTTTGCTAGCGAACAATTCGGCAGAATTACCGGAATAACAAAAAGTGATATGACTATCGATGAATATGTGACGTTGATTCATCCTGATGATCAAAACCAATATCTGTCGACCATCAAAAAAGCAAACCGGAAAACGCCATCATTTGATATCAAATATCGCATCAGCCGCGAGGGAATATATGTCTGGGTTGAGGAAAAAGGGCGAGTTTTTGATTATGAAAAGAAATTACAAATTTTGTCATCGATTAAGGGAATAGATATCAAGTTATTCCCAGAAACCCTAATTCACGAGATTGACTCACTTCCGACGGAACAACAACTTTTCCAATATTTATCGCAAATATCTAAAGAACCGGAGTCGTTTTATCTGATTATGATTCAATTGACCAATATTCCCGACATCAATTCGCGTTTTGGTCGTGATGTTGGCAATTTAATGATTGCGGAATATATTAAAAAAATGCGATTCCATTTTGCCAAGGATATCAATAGTATTTTTAGAATTACTGGTATCCAGTTTGCTTTAATCATTCGCGAACAGCGCAAATATGACGTTATGAACAGGGCTTTGCAAAGTGGTGGCGATCTAATCAATTTAATGATTAATATTGGTGGCATCCAACAGGTCGTTTATCCTAATCTTGGGATCATTAAACACGAACCATGGTCAACCTATTCATTGTCGGAGTATGTTGGTTTTGCCAACAAAGCAATGGAAGAAGCAATTCGCAATCAAAAAAAGAATTATTCCGTTTTTGGCGAATAATTATAGAACCAAAAGCCGTTCAGTAGATTACAAATGATATACCCTCAAGTCATTACTCTCGACAAGGAGGAAATATGTATACTGCATTGATTGTTGCCGCAGGCAGCGGTTCCCGAACTAAATTACCATTTAACAAGATGTTCTATGAAATTAAAAAGAAACCGCTGATTATGTATTCAGTCGATCGGTTTTTAGCTGATTCGGATTGCGAAGAGGTTGTTATTGTTCACGCAAATGTCGACGCTTCGCGAATGACTACATTAACAAAAAATATGGTAAAAATCAAGTTGACCGTCGGGGGCACAACTCGACAAGGAAGCGTTTATGCGGGGTTAAAACTTGCGAAAAGCAAATATGTATTAATTCATGATGGGGCGCGGCCTAACATCAGTAAAGCAAGTATCGACAATTTAAAGCGAGCAATGCTTGATCAAGGCGCGGCGACGCTTGCGATCCCGATTAAAGATTCATTGGTTACTGTTGAGAACAATTTTGTGACAGAATTTATCAATCGCGATACAACATATTTGGTTCAAACGCCACAAGCATTCCTTACCGAAGACATTCTTAAGGCTCATCTTTTAGCCAATAATTCGGGAACAGTTCATACTGATGATGTGTCCGTATATTTGGATAAATTTAATAAAGAAGTTAAAATCGTGCTTGGCGACGAAGATAACATTAAAGTCACAACAAAAACCGATCTGCAACTTATGGAGGCCTTATTATGATTAAAATTGGTTTTTCTAAAGACATTCATCCCCTTCAAATAGGGAGGCCATTTATCCTCGGGGGAATCAAAATTGAACACGATAAGGGACCGGTTGGACATTCTGACGCTGATTGCTTATTACATGCAATTTCGGAAGCGTTGCTTGGCGCTTTAGCTTTAGGAGATTTAGGAAAATTTTTCCCTGATACCGAACCCAAATATAAGAATTATGATTCGGCTTTGATTCTTCAGGAAATCTTCAATTACGTTGAAAGCAAAGGATATATGATTGGCAATTTGGATTGCATGGTTTCGCTTGAAAAACCCTTACTAAGACCATATATTGATGATATGCGTCGTCGTATTGCCGATATTCTTCGTACCGATATTGCGAGAATATCGATTAAAGCGACGACGTTCGAAGGTCTAGGAATTGTTGGGGAAGAAAAAGCCATAATTTGTGAAGCTGTCGTCTTGCTGGAAAACGATCTGATTTGGGGAATATAACCGGCAGGACGAAATTCGTCCTGTTTCTTTTATACAACAAGTCATTTTTGTTATGATATTTGCGAAGATATGATAAAATAGTAGTGCATCGGAGTTGATAAAACATGATTGAAACCGAATTTGGAGAATTTGAACTAATAAAAAATCATCGAGACGCTTTCATTCTGGATGATTTTAACAAACGCTATATAGATGTATTTGATATATATCCATATATCGTTGGCGATTATTCGGCGGGAATTTTACGATTAAAGGGATTCACGAAGAACGGAAAAACGAGTAACTTCCGAATGATACCAGATTATTTAATGGAATCATGTGCCCTCAACTGTCCTTATTACATCTTAAAAAATCCGAATTTTAATCCTAGCAAAAAACGCGATTCGTGAACCGGGTGAGATTGTGACTTACGAAGAGATAATTGAAGAAATCCAAGCCGTACTCAGTCTTGTGCGTCCGTACCTACAAAGAGACGGCGGCGATGTTAAATACATTAAATTTGAAGACGGAATCGTTTATGTTGAATTAACCGGAGCTTGTGTTGGCTGCGGTGGTTTTGAAGACACGATGCGAGAAATGATTGAAGAAACATTACTTGAACGAGTTCCTGGTGTAATCGGTGTCGAACATATATAGCAAAACAATTATCAACCCACACTTTTTGTAAAAGGGGGATCATCATGAAGAAAGGCGATCTTGTCAAAGGCCGAGTAATGAGTATTAAATCATACGGAGCGTTTGTAAAAATCAATGATGAATTTGATGGATTGGTCCACATTTCTGAGATTAGTGATGGCTTTGTTCGTAGCATTAGCGATTTCATTAATGTTGGCGATGTTGTCGATTTGGTTGTCCTAAGCGTTAACAAAGACAATAAAATTAGTCTTAGTTTTAAGCGGGCACAACCAAATCACAAAAAGAAATATCAACAAATTGAATTAAAAAGCGGGTTTCAACCGCTGGGTGATAAATTGCCAGAGTGGATTGCGGAATATTCAAAAGAAGAATAAACAACACAAGGTAAAGCAATTTTTAAGTATTGAGCGTTAGTAAGAATTGATATCAGCAAATAGACCTTTACATCCATAATCAATGTGCTATAATATAACCAAATCAATGAACGGAGAAGTACGATGCTCGTTTGATCATAGCGAATGGGGAGATGGTGAAAGCCCCACGATCAGATCCATCGAAATAACACCGGGAGAGACGGAAGAACAAAGTAGAACCGTCCGCACATCTGCGTTAAAGATGCTGAGTGCCGAATATTATTTCGGAACAAAGGTGGTACCACGGTTGATAATCGTCCTTTTTTTGGACGATTTTTTATTTTAAGGAGGTGGAATAATGTTGATTCTTGAAGAACTAAAAGCAGATCAACGGGTCAATAATGCAAACCCGCTGTCAAAATTTCACAAAACCGGAGTTGGTGAATATCAACATGGGGATGTATTTTGGGATATTCCGATACCAAAGATTCGCCGCGTTGTCAAAAATCATTATCAGGATGTTTCGTATGACGATATCGATACTTTGCTGGCCTCGAATGTTCATGAAGTCCGTCTTTGTGGATTATTGATACTTACGGAACTGATGAAAACCATTAGCGACTCGCAAAAACCAAGACTAGTAAATTATTATCTTGAACACCTAGATCAGATTAATGGGTGGGATCTGGTTGATCTCTCGGCACCCGCCATCTTAGGGACATATATTTATGAAGTCAAAGACAGCGGTATTCTTGATGTGCTTGCCAAGTCGGATAATCTTTGGCATCGACGCATAGCCATAGTTGCAACTTTGAAATTAATTAAACATAATGAACTTAATCCAACGTATCGAATTGTTAAAAAACTCATTAATGATCAAGAAGATTTGATTCACAAGGCATGTGGATGGATGCTTCGGGAGGCCGGCAAGCAAAATCGACCACGATTGGATCACTTTTTACGAGACAATTATTCCCAACTCTCACGCACCACATTGAGATATGCAATCGAAAAACACGATGAATCAGAACGGAAAGCATTTTTGAAAGGGAACTTTTAGGAGGGGTAAAGATGGATATTACCATTAAAGAATTATATCAAAAATATTTAGAATCAGCGGGGAAACACGTTACAATCTCTGGCTGGATTCGTAACAGTCGAGCCCAAAAAGAGTTTGGATTTATTGATTTAAACGACGGATCGTTTTTTGAAACGATTCAAGTTGTTTATGAAGAAAACGAGGTATCAAATTTTAAGGACATTCAGAAATTTAGGGTTGGTTCCTCAATTACTGTCGAAGGAATTCTTTCCGTCACGCCCAACATGAAACAGCCATTTGAAATTAAAGCGACAATGATTACTTTGGTGGGAGACAGTCCAGAGAATTATCCGATTCAACCGAAACGACATTCTCGTGAATTTTTAAGAGAGAATGCGCATTTGCGGATGCGGACGAACCTATTTTCGGCTGTTTTTCGCGTCAGATCGGAAGTGTCTTATGCCATTCATAGTTTTTTCCATGACCGGAACTTTGTTTATGTACACACGCCAATTGTTACCGGCTCAGATGCAGAAGGCGCAGGCGAAATGTTTAAAGTGACTACGCTTGATATTGAGAAAATACTACAAAGCGATGCCAAAGCCATTGATTATTCGAAAGACTTTTTTGGTAAGGCGACTAATCTAACGGTGTCGGGACAACTTCAAGTAGAAACATATGCGATGGCATTTCGCAATGTGTATACTTTTGGACCGACTTTCCGAGCGGAAAATTCAAATACGCAGCGCCATGCATCGGAATTTTGGATGATTGAGCCCGAAATCGCTTTTGCTGATTTACATGATGACATGCGGTTAGCTGAAGAAATGGTCAAATATGTTATTAGGTATATATTGGAACATTGTTCCAAAGAAGTCGATTTTTTCAATGATTTTGTCGAGAAAGGGCTGCGCTCTAAACTTGAGAAAGTAGTCAATTCTGATTTTCAAGTTGTCACTCATCATGATGCGATATCTATTTTGAAGGCAGCCAAGGAACAATTTGAAAATCAACCCGAATACGGAGAAGATTTAGCTACTGAACACGAAAAATACCTAACTAAATATTTCGATGGACCGGTGTTCGTCATAGACTGGCCAAAAGAAATTAAAGCATTTTATATGCGCGTTAACCCCGATGGAAAAACTGTCGCGGCGATGGATTTGCTTGTCCCCGGATCAGGTGAATTGATTGGCGGATCACAACGCGAAGAACGACTTGATGTTTTAGAGAAAAAGATGCAAAACTTACATATCGACAAAAGTAATTATTGGTGGTATCTTGATTTGCGCAAGTATGGCGGATGCCCACATGCCGGATTCGGATTAGGACTGGAACGAATGATTATGTATGTTACTGGTATTGATAATATCCGTGATGTGATTCCGTTCCCAAGAACACCAAAGAATTGCGAGTTTTAATTATCATGGCAACCAGAGCCTAAAACCGGTTGCCTTTTTTCACAAGGTATAAGAATTAAGGGGGAATAATAGTGAGGAAAGCTATGCTTCTTATGATTGGATTGGCATTAAGTATGATATTTATTGGCTGTACTCCTGGAGAACAAACAACGGCATCGGAATTGTCGGTTACGGAACGGGTTCAGGCGCTTCAAAACCCATATATGATTATGCTATTTATCACCGAAGACGCGACAACATCAGTTGGGATTAATTTTGAGTTGCCGACAAATTCGGATGGTTACGTCGAGTATCGCTTATTAGGAAATTTAGAATTTGTTCGTCTCTCGGCAACGAAAAAGGCGACAACTGTTGGATCAAATTTGGTATATTTGTATGAAAAAAAGATATCTAATTTACTGCCCGATTCAATATATGAATATCGCATCGGTGGGGGAAATGATTTATATGAAAGCAACACTTATCAGTTTAAAACCGCCCAAACCAATGAAACGGAAACGGTTTTTATGTTGTTATCAGATCCACAAGGTAGCGACTCAATTGATTATATGACGTATGCAAACAACGTGATAAGAATCAGCGAACAAGCACAAAAAAATGTCGATTTTGTGATGTTTACCGGTGACGTTGTCAACGATGATGATAGCCGGTCCCAGTGGAACCTGTTGTTCAAATACTCCTCAATATTTTCGTATAATATTCCGGTTGCCGCAACAGCAGGAAACCACGAAACGGGATCAATATTTGAGTCACAAGTTCAAAACATCGAACTTGATGGTTACTACAATTTGCCAAATAACGGACCGACTTATAACGATTTCGATGAATTGGAAAATGACCAGCGCACCTCAACGTTTGATCAAGGTAAAACGTATAGTTTTGATTATGGATACGGTCATTTTGTCGCCATTGATACCGAATTGTTTTACGGCGACACGGGTATTAATGGTGTTGTTGATGAAGAAAATATTGCTCTATTCAATTCTTGGTTGGTCGCTGATTTAGGGGCAAATGCAGACAAATGGATTATTGTTTATCTCCATCGCGGACCATACGCATTAACTTATGATTCGTATAATGTCCGGCAACGGTTGACACCAATTTTTGATCAATATGGCGTTGATTTGGTCATCTCTGGACACGATCATCGTTACTCACGAGCGGTTATCTCACAAGGGACAATGATCGATTTTACAACTGCGGACACCTATTTAAATGGTAATATTAGTTTGATATTGGATGGCGATTTCACAAGAAACTTTAATGATTATAGTAGCGGGCTTGGAGTCACGTACTTTGTCGGAAACTCTTCGGGGACAAAGTTTTATGGTGACACAGCCGAGCCGGAAATGGCTGTCACTTATTTATACTATGGTGAAAACGCAGTGATCCCGTTTTTTACAGTCACGGAAACCGCGATTGAAGTGGTTTCTTATCTGATTGAAAAATCAGGAAACACGGCGATTTTCCCGGATTCAATATCAATACTTGAATCGTTCATAATACGCAAATAAAAAGGACCGATCGGGAATTTGCCGATCGGTCTCTTTTTTAATGATTTTTATTTTTTCTCAGAGGTTTTTACTGCTTCGAGAACGCCAGCAGCTAAGCCAACGATTCCTTGCATTTCGGAAGGAATAATGATTTTTGTTGCCGTTCCATTGGCAATTTTTTCCATTGCCTTATATGCTTCTATTGTCAAAACAGCATGATCTGGTTTTGCTTCACGAATCAAAGTAAGACCTTGAGCGGTTGCTTCTTGGACTTTCAGAATGGCGATTGCTTGTCCTTCAGCTTCGCGGATGCTTTGTTCTTTCTTAGCCTCGGCACGAAGAATAGCAGACATTTTTTCACCTTCGGCTTCCAAAATAGCAGAAGCTTTTTTACCTTCGGCAATCAAAATCGATTCCCGACGTTCACGTTCAGCGCGCATCTGTTTTTCCATAGCTTCCCGAATTTCTTTTGGAGGAACGATGTTTTTAACTTCAACACGATTGATTTTGATGCCCCACGGATCGGTCGCTTCATCAAGGATGTTCCGCATTTTTTCATTGATCAAATCACGGCTTGTTAAAGTTTGATCGAGTTCGAGTTCACCAATGATGTTACGTAAGGTGGTTGCTGTGAGATGCTCAATCAAGAGACCGGGATTTTCAGCACCATAAACATACAATTTAGAATCAGTAATTTGTAAAAAAACGACGGTATCAATTTGCATTGTGACGTTATCTTTAGTAATAACGGCTTGAGGAGCGAAATCTAAGACCTGTTCTTTTAAAGAAATAATTTCATCTGGTTGACCGTTGGGACGATAGGTTTTTCTGATTCGGTCGACAAACGGCCATAAGAAATGCAAACCAGAAATCCAAGTTGTGTAGTATTTGCCAAGTCGTTCAACAACATACTGTGTTGATTGAGAAACGACTCTGACGCGTGAGCCAAGGTACACAATAATGACAAACAGTAGAGCAATGACAATAATCCAGGGCCACGGATCTGCGGCCAATGTAACGAATGTGAACATTTTAATCCTCCTATTAATTTTCTATATTTTTGTTGTTTTAGTAACCATATCCAGCTTTTACTACGAACAGTTTTAAGAGAACGTCGCGTAAAGCGGCTTTTTTGGGGGTGAAACCAATCAAAATCGTATCAATAACGAATGTTAACACCAAGAGAACAAGGCCGGCCACAAGGCTAACCGATAAAACCAAAACGATGAAAAAGTATTTAAAGATAATATCGTGAAAAAATACTGACAAAGGATTAAGCGATGGTCCTTCTAAACGAATTTGCATTAATTTTCTACCAAGTGTTTTCCCACTTAATATGACGGTATAGACAGACATAAGGATTATGAAGCCGATTGCAAAGTAAAAAACACAATCAAGAAAGTAAGATGTCATTGGTTCGTCATAAGGAGCAAGATCAATGGTGTTCTGCTGATCGATAATGGCTCGTGCAGTAGCGTAATTCGCTTCCGCCGCATCCTCAAGACTTGTGTCGCCATCAGCAGCAGTCATGGCGGCATTGTATTGCGCAATTAATGAGTTGATGTTATCGTTGTAAACATCAACAATTTCGGTATAGGCCGAATTGATTTGTTCAAAATTTTCAATTTGGCTTTGTAAAATGGGACGACCACCAATTAAAAAAGTCAAATATGTAATTAATATTATTATTGCGATGTCAATGACCGAGGAAAACATGCGTTTAAAAAACCCGGCATTCATTCTACTTTTTTGACCACAAGTTTCACGCCTTCAATACCTAAAACTTCCACTTTCTCACCGACGACGATGTCCTCGTTGGAGATTGATGTCCAAATCTTTCCGTCGATTTTTACTTCACCGCGTTGGCCATCAGTAATGGCTTTTGTACAAACAGCGATCTTACCAATCAAGCGGTCAGCGTTGGTTTTAATGTCATTCTTTTTTAAGTAGCGGGTGAAAATTGGGCGCAAACTTAGCAATAATGCGGCCGAAATAACCACAAAAACGATTACCTGGACGATTAAGTCGGGAACAAATAATGAAACGATTAAAGCCACTAAAGCGCCAGCTGCAAACCAAATACTAGTTAGGTCCATCGTGGAAGCTTCAATTATTCCCGCAAAAATGACAATAGCAAACCAAATAATTGTGGCGGTGACTCCGATATCAATTGTAAGAAGCATGTTAATCACTCCTCCTCATTCTTTAAATCAATTATTAGTGCGTCTTCCTTTTGGCTCCAGGCAGCTTTGAATTTGTAAGAATTGTTATTTTCAAACGACAAATTCATTAAGTCAGCTACTTCTTTCATAAAAGCTTTGTTACAAATCCGCGAGTAACTGGATTTGACAGTGATGTTGTGCCACTGATCTTCGGGAATGTAACTGTTGATGGCATCTTCTTTTTTCATTGGTTTGATGGCTATCTGCATTGTTTCCGCATTCAAACCAACCAAAACAATATACGCATCTTCGAAATATGAACTTGCGGACTTGTTTAAAGTAATGTTAGAACCGTACAGAGTCGCGACGTCATCAAGCGTCTTTTTTGATGCCCAAGTGAAATTTGGCATATTTGCAACCTCCATTATAATACCATTTTTTTCTATTTTATATTATATCATGTTATTTTGTGATTATCAATAATTATTTGAAATTATTTGAAATTATTTTGATTTTTGTTGTGGTTTACAAAGCGAGCGACATCAGATATAATAGATTCATAATCTTGAGGTGAAACGATGATAATGCCAAACAATCAAGAATCGGTTGAAAGAAGTCTTACAAAAAAATTTAAAGGTCCAATCTACTCGCAATTTCTAAAAGCAATCACTGATTTTAAATTAATCTCCGATGGCGATCGAATTGCCGTCGCTTTGTCGGGGGGGAAAGACAGTTTGGTTTTAGCTAAATTGTTTCAAGAATTCAAAAGGCATGGCCAAGTTCAATTTGAACTTTTGTTTGTGACAATGGACCCAGGGTTCAAAGAACTATATCTTGCCCATCACCTAGAAAACTGTCATAATCTTGGTGTTGATGTTATTGTGCAAAAATCTAATATTTTCAATGTCGCAGAACTGTTGGCTAAAGAAAGTCCTTGTTTTCTGTGCGCCCGCATGCGCAGAGGGTTTTTATATAAGGTTGCTCAAGAACACGGATGCAATAAGTTGGCGCTTGGACATCATTTTGATGATGTTATCGAAACAACGCTATTAAATATTTTTTACGCTGGATGTTACAAAACAATGCTTCCTAAAGTAAGGGCGGCAAATTATGAGGGAATGGAAATGATTCGACCGATGTATTATGTGAAAGAAAACGACATAACCAGGTTTATGAATTATAATCATTTGACAACGTACGATTGTGGGTGTCGGATCTCTGATGGAATCGTTGATTCCAAGCGCAAGGAAATAAAAAAGCTGATTAGTCAATTGCGGAAAAATGATATTAATATTGACATAAACATCTTTCGCTCGGCGCAGAATGTGAATTTAAAAGCAATTCTTGGCTACCACGACGATGAGAAAACCACTTCGTTTTTAGATGAGTACTGATAGTTTACAGTAATTATGTGATGATATTGTATGAAAACAGTCACTTGCAGAGAATTTTTCTGCCAGCGACTGTTTTTTAAATTTAAGTTTCACGTGAAACCTTATTTACCCAAACAAAACCGCGAAAACAAAGCGTGAATTAAAACTTCATTCCCAGTTTCTCCCGTAATTTCTCCCAAAACTTCCCAAGCTTTTCGAATATCGATTTCGATAATATCGACAGGAAAGTGATTTTCACAAGCCTTTAATGCGTCTTCTAGTGCCGTTTTGGCTTCGCCGATTTTGCCAATGTGACGAGCGTTTGCCAACATTAGTTGGTTTTCTTTCAATAAAGATTCGTCAATAAATAAGCGTTTCACTTCAGCTTCCAACTGATCTAATCCAGTACTATTTTTAGCGGAAACATCGATGGTTTTTTCTAACTTGATATCAATATGTTTTCCAAGATCGATTTTGTTACCAACAATAATTCTTGGTTTGTTTTTGGTCAAAGTCAACAAATCGATGTCTTCGGTGGTTAAAGATCGACTTTGATCGAGAACTAAGAGAACCAAATCGGCTTCAGACAAGGCTTTTTTGGCTTTAATGATACCGATTTTTTCGACAGCATCATCGGTGTTTCTTATGCCCGCTGTATCTACAAGATTCAAGATAACGCCCCCAAGATTCCAATCTCCTTCCACAAGGTCTCGTGTGGTCCCAGAAATTTCGGTAACGATGGCTTTATCTTCTTTCAAAAGTGAGTTTAAAAGGCTTGATTTTCCCACGTTTGGTTTTCCTAAAATCACGGTTTTTATTCCTTCGCGGATTACTTTACCGGTTTCTGAATTATGTAAGATTACCGATAAACGCGATACTATTTTTTTAATATCGGGACGCAATATGTTGTCTGTCATTACCGTGGCATCATCGTACTCGGGGTAATCAATATTGACTTCGATTTTGGCGATAATATCTAAGATGGTGGTTTGCAATTCGCCAACGAGAGCTTTGACGTCGCCATGAAGGCCGCGATTAGCCAAACGCAGTTGCGTTTCGGTTTGAGCGGAAATCACATCCATAATGCTTTCAGCTTGGGATAAATCAATGCGGCCGTTAAGAAATGCGCGTTTCGAAAACTCTCCGTTTTCCGCTATACGACACCCGTTTTTAACCAAAAGTTCAACAATTTTATTGGGAATTAAATAACCGCCGTGAGTACTAATTTCAACAACGTTTTCGCCGGTAAAGGTTTTGGGCTCGAAAAAAACCGAAACCAAAACTTCATCGATTATAGTATTTCCATCAATGATATGACCATAATGAACGGTGTGAGAGGATACAGTCGATAAATCTTTTCCTTTAAAAATTTTGTTTACGATCGCAATCGCATCAATACCAGAAATACGAACCACATTTATGGCGCTCATTCCTTGCAAGGTGGCGATTCCGACTATTGTATCGTATAACATAGACATCACCGTAAATATTCTAACATATATCTCAAAAAATATTGTATAATACTTTTGGGTGAGTTAAATGAAGCAATATAAAAAATCGATTAAGTTTTATATTATGTTATTTGTGGTTACCTTCGCGATTCTTGGGGCGTATACCATATTCAAACTGATAAGTGGCACTGTCGTAACAACGGATTACTTGAATTTGGGATTGTTGCCAATCATTTTCACAGTTGTCTACTGGGGTGGAGACACCATTTTACAAAAAGTCGCTAATCGAAAAAAGAAAGTCGATTATGAAGGCAAATTTTTGGATGCAATTGGGGAAAAAATGCGCGCAACCGACGAGTTTTTAATTGAAGATTATCGTCGCCTGCAAAATAACGTTAAATTCCAAGATGCTTTGAAAGTTGCTTTTTTCATTTATCAAAATGGCGAAAACGACAATATCAATTTAGATAAATTGGAACGAAAATTCGAGCGACGTACTATCGAACATAAAGCGATGACATATGCGATTGCTTTTGTGAAAGATAAACTCGAAGGAATAACAAAATAAACCTATAAATATACCTTAAAATAAGGTATAATAATAGATATCAAGCATATGAAATCCGGAAGACACTCGGATTCTGATGGCTTAAAAGAACAACAAGAAAATCTGGCATAAATAAAGAAAAACATTAAAAGATTTGCTAATAAAGTGTGACCCGCATATTAGTTGCTAGAAAGAAAGCCGGTGAGTCAATGAGTTATACTGCCCTATATCGCACATATCGACCGACGGATTTTAATGAGGTGGCCGGTCAAGAACATATCACCACAACCTTAAAGAATGCCCTAAAAAACAACAAAGTTGCGCACGCATATTTGTTTACCGGACCACGAGGCACGGGAAAAACATCCATTGCCAGAATTTTTGCAAAGGCCGTTAATTGTGAACACGCCCCCATTGAAAACCCATGCAATGATTGTCCAAATTGTTTGGGCATTCAAGACGGTTCAATCAGTGATATCATTGAAATTGATGCCGCTAGTAATACCGGAGTTGAAGAAATCCGCGAGCTTCGTGACAAGGTAAAATACTTGCCCGGTTATGTAAAATATAAAGTATACATAATTGATGAAGTCCACATGTTATCGACGAATGCTTTTAACGCCTTACTAAAAACATTAGAAGAACCACCGGCGCATGTTATTTTCATCTTGTGTACAACCGAACCACAAAAGGTTCCTTTAACCATTATTTCTCGTTGCCAACGCTTTGATTTTAAAGCAATTACCGTCAAAGAGATTGTTGAAAAATTAGAAGAAATAGTAGAAAAAGAGCATATTGAAATTGATAAAGATGCCATTGAACAAATCGCCTTATACGCTGAAGGCGGGTTACGTGATGCAATCGGGTTACTGGATCAAGCGTACGCTTACGACCCTGACGTAATCACAATTGAAGATATTAATCAAATATGCGGCGCCGTATCATTTCACAGGCAATTAGAAATCGTTTCTGCGATTCGACAGTTTGACGCTTCTGCCGCAATCAAAGCGATGGATGAACTGATTGTATCAGGAAAAGAAGTATCCAAAATATGTCAAAACCTGATTCAATTCTTCCGGGACGTTTTAATTTATAAAAACGTTGGGACAACCAGCAATACGTCTAGTCTGTATCAAAAC